>CAACVD010000520.1_pt1 | contig 18749 bp, 23 predicted proteins | sample 2381771 | NCBI WGS metagenome assembly CAACVD01 (sample SAMEA5211965, study PRJEB30684) | marine metagenome | biome: Marine; feature: Epipelagic; material: Water | collected 2015-10-15 | depth 15 m | reverse complement strand
TGTTAACATCATCAACTGTTGCGTCTAGGTCAACGAACTCTCCAGGATTGACATCGATCTCTCCACCGCTGACTCTGCCTTTCAGCTTAAAGCCACCTTGCATGTTTGCGAAGGCTGCTGAGTCAAGCAATGCTCTCAATGCGCCTGTTGCTGCTTTGCCTAGGCCACCGATCATGTGATAAAGACCAAAGCCATAGAACCCAACCCCAGGAAGGAACTTGTAGCTCACAAACCAGCTTCTGCGCTCTTTGCGGTCGTCTTCTTGGCGCCAGTTACGACGGACTGAGACGATCTTTTCAGAATCATACTCAATCGTGATCACATACGGCAACATGACCAAGTTTTCTTCGTCTGTGTCGTTGATGCCATCCAATCCTTCAAAAGCAGAATAGACATGCATCTCCAGAAGTGTCATAACCTCGTCTTGCTCGTCATCCGAATATTGGTTTATGCCTTCAATGTCGGAGGTGATATCTCCAGACGGGTCAATGCCATCGCCTGAATATTTAACAGGCAAGTACCAGCCGGACTCAACATAGCGATTGTAATCGTTTTTCGGGATGCGGATGACTTGGGTGTATCGGGGTGAAGTGAATAGGTCGGTGCTTTCAGGCGCAACGACAAAGTCCTCAGCCTTAACAAACTTAGCACACTGACGATCAAGGTTAGCGTCCCACCAGACTTTTTTAAATGTTTGGCCAACCAGTGGCAGTTGAAAGAGCATCTGATCAAGATCAGGAAAATACTCTGGCATCTGCTCAGTGATTTGGTAGTTCATGAAATCTTTGACACGACGAGCTTGCTCTTCAGTGTCTTCGTTCGGCTCGCCGACAATGACTGTCTTGACTGGGCCACCAGCAGGATACATCTCAGCAATGGCTCGTGCATTGAACTGGGTTGCTGCTTCAGCTATGAGCGGATGAACAACTGTACTCAGGCCACGAGTGGCTCGCTCCTCTTCAGACTCCTCAAGCCCACCATCTGGGTCAAGCGTCCGCAAGCCATTCTTGTATCGCTCTTCCCATTCAGAGCGAGCTGCCTTGTCTGATTCAAATGCTTTGATTAGGGTTGATGCTTTGCGGTCAAGCGTGTCTTGGTCAATCAGCTCGGCAATGTTTGCATCAAATTCAGTATCAATCTCTGGGATTGCGTCAAGTTGAGGATCGCCAATGAGAACCTCATCCTCTCCAAATGATTCAACCTGCAGGTCGTCTGCAGGTGCGCCTTCCGCAAAAGGAATCTCGGGTTGGAGTGGGATAGGTTGCTTAGCCATATAATGTCACCCTCTGTTTTGGTGCCTCATCTTCATCTTCATGATCTTCAGAATGCGAAACGAACCACCCTTTTCTAAGCCTCAACCAAGCCTGTGTGCATGTATCAACTATATCGTCATTATCACCAGCTGGAAAGGCTGCACAAATATCTATTAAATTTTTAGCCCATTTTTTGTCAGATGGAAAGTAAATTCTGCCATCTTCTAAAAGAGCAGAACTTGCATGGGCACGAGCTTCCTTGTCTCTGTCAGGCATATACTCAATTACAGGGATGCCTGCGATGCGCAAATCTTGCAACAAACTTTGGCCAGAAGCCTTCTTCTCAATCATCACTGCATCAGGCTCGTAATCATAATATGCCTCTTGGGCGATGCGCCTGAGTTCGGGATAGGTGACCCGATCATACCACATGTCAATAACAATCGCATTCATTTGGCCATGCCGACGGAACACACCCCAAGTTGTTCTGGCTGAGTAGGATGTTTTCTCTTTGGTGCTGAAAGCAGTGTCCCAAGATTGAATCACATATTCAATGTCGGGCAGATCATCACCCTCCCATGGAACCCACCATTCAGCTCGCAAGATTCCCCCACCTTTCGGCATTGGGCGTTGCTGCAGTTGCCCTGCTGAGGCATATGAACCCAGTGACCGTTCAAGTTTGGATAGCGTTGTGTCGTCAATCCTTTCTGACCAGAGGAGCTGTCCCTCTTCAGTTCGCGGGTCGGTGAAACCGAGCGAGGTCTGGGTTGGTGTTGGATGCCCGATCTCATATCGAGCAGGTAAGCATAAATGATCCCAATCGTCATATTCGTTCGCCAGTATGTGTCCTGTTAAGTCATTCTCATGCACTCGCTGCATAATTATTACGAATGCGCCAGTCTTTGGGTCATTGAGTCGGGATTGCATGGCTTGATCCCACCACTCAAGAACACCTTCCCGCACTGCGGAGGATTCAGCCTCACGGACATTGTGCGGGTCGTCAATGACAATTATGTCACCACCTTCACCAGTCAAAGCACCATCAACAGATGTCGCTATCCTTTGGCCAGTCTTGTCGTTCTCGAATCTTTGCTTTTGGTTCTGGTCGCCTGTTAGCGCAAAGGTGTCTCCGAAATGTTCTTTATACCATGGGCTATCAATCAAGCGTCTGCATTTTACCGAGTCTCTGACGGAAAGTGATGCTGCGTATGACGCAAACAAGAATCGCTTCTGCGGCTGGATGGTCCAAGTCCAAGCAGGCAAAGCCACCGCAACCGAGATAGACTTCATGTGCCTCGGTGGTATGTTGATGATCAACCTACGGATGTCACCTTCAACAACAGCCTGCAAATGCTCGCTGATAGCATCAATGTGCCAGTTGTCAAAGAACTCTCGTCCTGGTTCAATCGTTGGCCAAGAGCTCTTGGTAAACTCCTTCAGAGATCTCCTCATCTTCTCCGCTCTCACTTCCTTCAATGACAGCGTGTTCAAGAACTCGTTCAATTGTGGTGAGGTCATTATCGCTTAATCTGGAAATATCCAGAACCTTTCTCTCTTCTATCTGTGCTTTCACTTCTACTGCCTTTAGGTCTGGGACGCACTTGCCCAGAAGTGTTTTGGCAGCCATTACACGCAATTCAGGATCTGCGGCAACCTTCCCTGCTTCTGTGGCCAGACCCTCAGAGTCTTTGACATAAACTGGGAAAATCTCTTTGCCTTGCATAACGCCAGCCAAAAAGCCAACAGGGTCAGCCTGACCCATGATCCAATTGATTGTTGCGTGATGATTCCATTTATATGGCCGTTGCCGAGCCTTCTTTTGATTCTTCATTGGCTCAACTGACTTAAAACGACCGTCCCATTTGTCTGGCCGAACTGGTGGGCCATCCTTGACAGGACGCTGCACGATCATTTCTGGATCTTTGGGCTTTGCAGGTCGTCCTCTTTTGCGCTTCTCTTCTGACATCAAATTAGCCTTTCAACCTTGGTTTCTGTGGTCAGCAGTAAAACTAACTGTCATGAGTATTACTTATTTTTGGCAAAAAGAAAAGCCCACCACGAGGATGGGCTCAGTTTAGGGAGGAAAATATGAGTAAGGTTGTCTCTTACATTTTTAGGATCGCTCTCTTTGGCCATGAAATCAAGTTTTATATTTGGTTTAATTTGATCAGGCTTTGACCAAACGAATCCACAACAGCTCATAGTTCCAGGAAGTTTGCTATAGCAAGCTGGGCAGTTCTTCATCATCAATCCAACCCCAGCATCTGACTCGGATAAACGCATGAACTGGTTTCAGTCCAATAATCCTGATCCCAAGACTGGCAGTTTAACATGAAGTTGATAATCGTGAAAGCCATCAGCCAACTGAACGCAATCACAAAGACTGTGCTTAACAAAAACTTAATCATTTTGACCACCCCCCAATGACTGAATAACCGAGCATGTAAGCAAGGCGACCATTCGCTGAAAATCCCTCAACACAGGTGTCAAACCCAGTCTGCTCTGCAGCCTTTTTGGCTTCAGCGAGGTCACAGAACACTTTATCCTCAACTGAGGAGTGCGGGATGTTGACGAGACGCAACTTGTAAATCATGATGATTTCCTTTCTCAAAAATTAAGTGGATGTCCTATTTTCCCCCGACATACCATTGGGTAGAGTTAAGTGATGGGGAGAGGCTCATCCCCTCCCCAATGTTACCTTAAAAGTTGTAATCGTAAAACTTTCTTGGCTGGTCGGACAGAACATGCTTGCCCATGGCTGACTTCCAGCCTCTTTTGCCGAGGCGCACACGCATCACCTGACCCTCGGGGCAAGACTTGTATTTGTAAGTCTGCTTGCCTTGATTGACGCAATGACCAGCAAAGCCACCAGGAATGATCTCAGGCTTGAAGTCTTCGTCCAGTTCAGCAATCATCGCCCTGACTTCAATGGTCTTGTTTGAAACAACACGGATGATCTCAAACGGATGAACATCCGACCAGCCATGCATGTTACAAAAACCATACTCAACAGCCTCAACATGATAAGTGTAATCACGACGATATTGACCGGAGTGCTTGGTGATGGGCAGGGTGTTCATGTGCTCACGAGCCTCAGTCTCGGTGGTGAAAGACAACTCAGAGTTGTTCTTGCCACGAATAATATCAGACTGAAGGTCAGAGTTGACGCCAGACTCAATATCAGTGATGACATAGTCAGCGCGAATGAAGTAACGAGTAATCATGATGTTTTTTCCTTTCTCAGTGTCGTAGGTCATTTCCTACTCTGTTAGTATCGTTGATTCTGACATAAAAAGCAACAAATAAATTGATAATTATTATCAGGCAGAACAAGGACTTACAATTTTTTACGAAAAAAGTTCCCAGAGTCTGGGTTGCGTTTCCGCTTGTTTTCAGGATTGGGTTCGCCTTTCAAAACCCTGCAAACAAAGGATTTTTCGCCAACCGAAACCAGCGAAACCACAAATCCTGAAATTTTACACAACACAACAACAACCCAAAATATTCCCTTATAGTAAAGAGGACAAGGACGGGTCCAAAAACAAACACAATTGAAAAGGCTGGGATCTTTGGTTTCGCGATTGTTTTCTTTGAGGAAGACTGGTTTCTTTGAAAAAATCTTCTTTTCATTTGAATTTTTTTCAGGCATAGTAAATTTGCTGAGAAAGGAAGCCATCACATGAAATGCCCAAGTTGCGACAACGCCAAAAGTATAGTCACCGATTCACGACCTCGTGAAGATGACTTTGCGGCAATACGTCGTCGTAAGTGCAGTCGCTGTGACTTCGTTTATCACACTGTTGAGATATTTTATAATAAGCCTGTCAAACAAAAGGCTGTGAAGCCCAAGGTTGACGTCAAGAAAGCCAAGAAAGCCCAAATGAATAAAAGGCTCACGAGGCTGAAGCGCAGAGAGGCTGCTCGTCGCATTGATGAGATGACAGACGAAGAGTTGGAAGAGGCTATGTTTTCAGGTGCTGACTTAAAAGACCTCGGCATCAACTGAGAAAGGGAAAAAAGAATGTCAAAAGTTTATGTTGTGAATCGGCCTGTGAAGAATAAGTTTGGTTGGGTGCCTGACTTGAGCGATGCCAGTCGGTATGGTGCGCTTGAGATAATTTTTGAGGCCAATGACAAACCGCAGTTCTTGCCTGGACCAAGCGTCCAAAAGGCTCGCCGAATCATGAAGGACTTCTCGTCAGAGGACTATCTCCTCTGGCCTGGAGGTGGTGACCCGATCGCTGTAATGATCACATGTATGATCGCCAGTGAAAAGGCCAACACAGTGAGAGTGCTCCGCTGGGAGCGAAATATGGAAGAGGGTGACAGGGATCGCCGTAAAGGTTGGTACATGCCTGTCGCTCTTGAACTGAGAAAGGAAGACTATGACAGATATAGATCTGCTTGAGGATGTGGCACCAGCATCCAACGAACTTGGTGCAATCGCCGATATGGCTCAGAAAATGTTTGACCTTGAAAATGAGATCAATCTTCTTGAAGAGTCATTGAAAGCAAAGAAGCAGGACCTAAAGATGTTGGCAGAACAGGACTTGCCTGACTTGATGCAAGAACTGAACATCAAAGATTTCACTCTGAACAATGGTTCAAAGATTGAGGTCAAAGATGTGATCCAAGCCTCCGTCCCCTCACAAGGTGCAATCGATCGCGCCAAAGAACCCGAGGTGAAGGAAGAGTTGAAGATCCTCCAACAGCAGTGCTTTGGTTGGTTGCGGGAGAATGGTCTCGGTGACTTAATCAAAAGTAATGTTGAGGTTCAGTTTGGTCGTAATGAAGATGACGCATGCAATGCCTTCACTGAAGAGTTGCGTGAGAAAAAACTTTATTACAAGCGTGCAGTCGGAGTCCATCCTTCATCGCTGAATGCCACTCTTAGGGAGAGGTTGAGTGAAGGCAAGGATGTTCCAATAGAAATGTTCCGTGTTTACATGGGACGCAGAGCCAACATAAGGAGAAAGTAACATGGCTAAAAATGAAGTAGTTAAAAAAGAAGAATCCAATGTGGTAGCATTTGATGAGAGCATCTTGCTCGAAGACGCAGGTGCAGGTCAAGAAGGAATGTCCAAAGAGGACTTGATGATTCCTCGCCTGACGATCCTTCAGCAAATGTCACCTCAAGTCAACAAGCGTGATGGTGCGTATGTTGAGGGTGCTGAGCCAGGATTCATTTTAGACAATGTCGCCAATGAAGCGATTGATGGTGAAAAAGGTATCACAGTCATTCCGATCAGCTACAGACGTGCCCACATTGAGTGGAAAGCAGACAGAGGTGGCTTGGTCGCTGATCATGGGCCAGACTCTGCTTGCCTTGAAAACTGCACTCGCGGTGGTCGTGGTGAGTATCTGACTGATGAGGGCAATGAGATTGTCCCCACTGGTGAATACTTCGTGTTCATTGTTGATGAGGATGGCTACACTCCAGCACTCCTCTCAATGGCGAAGTCTCAGTTGAAAAAGGCTCGTCAGTGGAACTCAATGATGAATCGCCTCATGATCACAGTCGGTGATAAAAAGGTCAACCCAGCGATGTTCTGGACTTCATATCAGTTGACAACTGTCCCTGAGGAAAATGATCAAGGATCTTGGTTTGGTTGGTCTATTAAGATGAACCATGACGCACAGTCTGGTGGCATCATCGCCAATCACCCCATGGGCAAAGATATTTATCTCGCTGCACGTGATTTCAAATCACAAGTCGCTGCAGGTGAGGTAAAAGTTTCTGCTGAGTCTCAAGACGATGATGTGATGTAGCACGGAAGCATCACGCATCTAGGGGGAGAGGAAACTCTCCCCCGACGACTCAGAAAGGAACACACATGGAACTCACCAAAAGATTTATGCGTTTGTTTAGGGGCTATGAAAAAGCCCATGGCGAATATCGCGTCCAAAAAACAGAAGCAGACGGCAAAATGTCTGGCCGTGCAGTAACAGTGGCTGAGCCAGCAACAACTGAACATTTTGAAGCCCACCTCAAAGGTGGCGACTATATTCTTGGCATCATCATGTTGCGTGAAAACAACTCATGCAATTTTGGGGTGATTGATATTGACATCCGAGGCGAGGTAAAACTAAACGAATCACTTGAGTCGTTAGAAAAGAAAATTGAAGACACGCCTCTTATTCTGTGCCGCTCTAAGTCTGGTGGTGCTCATCTTTATTTGTTTTGTGAACCTGCGATTGCCGCTATTGACATGGTGGCTAAGCTGAATGAATTTGCCGCAACGCTAGGTTATGGCGGTGCTGAAATTTTCCCCAAGCAGATCTCTCGCGCCAATGAACGCGACAGAGGCAACTGGATCAATCTCTGCTATTGGGATGGCGACGACTCTGAACGCCATGCCATCCACAAAGGCAAAAAACTTAACCTCAAGCAGTTTTTGGATCTGGCTGAGAAAAAGCAAACCAACTTTGAGGCTCTTGAGAACTTCACACCTGAACTTATAAATATGTTTGAGGATGGACCACCCTGCCTCCAACACATCATGACAATGGGCTTCCCAGAAGGTGGCCGAAACATTTCTTTGTTCAATGTGGGTGTTTATTACCGCAAAAAGAATCCAGACGACTGGCAAGAAGATTTGATGCGCTTCAACTACGAGCATCTGCCTGAGCCATTGCCTAGTGGTGAGGTCAATGGACTGATCAAGTCTGTTTCAAAAAAGGACTATGCCTACACCTGCAAGCAAGCACCCATCTGCAACTACTGCGAGAAAAGCAAGTGCATGAAGCGTGAGTATGGCGTGGGTGGAGTTGGTGGTGGCCAATCCATAGAGATTGATGCCATAACAAAATACGAAACTGAAAACCGATCATCAGTGCGTTGGTATATTGAAATCCAAGGTGAGCGGATTGAGGTGACTACGCAACAGCTTCTTGATCAGCGTCAGCTGCAAAAACTTTGTGTTGAGAAGCTGAACAAGTGCCCAAGCACAATGCCTGCCCAACGCTGGGAACAGCGCATCAACGAACTGTTGGGGTCTGTTGAGGTTGTTATTGACCCAGACGATGCAAGTCCGCAAGGTCAGTTTGAAAAGATGCTTGACTCATTCCTGACTGGCAAAGTGCAGGCTCGTCATCGTGATGAGATTATGAACGCCAAGCCATGGCACGACTCAGATGAGGGGAAAGTCTACTTCCGATCTGAAGACCTTTTTATATATCTGGATGCCAGACGCTTCCGCTATCCCTCCCAACACCAGATATGGTCATGGCTGAGATTGATGGGTGGCGACAGAAAAACATTTCGCATCAAGTCAAAACCAGTTAAAGTATGGTCAGTGCCTGCACCTGATTTTTATGATGATGAAGATCAGCTGGATGTGCCGACGACTGTGGAGGAAAACTTCTGATGGTTGACTACGAGCAATACTATGATCGCCATGTTGAGTGTGACTTTTGTGGGCAGATGACTCGTGGTCGTATATGGGCTGAAGAGCCGACTAAAGTAAAATGCGGTGCATGTCACCATGTGCTGACTGAGAAAGGAACAAAAAGTGAGAAGAGTTCAAATCATTCTGGGTCCACCAGGAACAGGCAAAACAACAACGCTGCTGAGAATCGTTGAAGATGCATTGAGTCGTGGCATCCCTCCTGAGCGGATAGCCTATCTTGCCTTCACCCGCAAAGCAGCAAACGAGGCTCAAGAAAGAGCCATTGTGCAGTTTGGCTTTGATGAGGGAAGGTTCCCATACTTCAGGACTCTTCATTCTCTGGCTTTCAGAGAGCTAGGAATGCAAAGAGACGAGGTAATGACCAATGCACACTATCGCAAGTTGGGCAAGGCTCTCGGTGTTGAGTTCAAAGGCATCTATGATGAGGACTTAGGAATCCACACTGGCGATGGGCTTGGCGACAAGTGTTCAAGGATTGAGTCGCTGGCACGTGTCGGTTTGCGGGATCTTGAAACGCAACACAGCCTGACCAACATTAATGACTTGACAATGCATGCCGTCAGGCAGTATGACAATGCCCTGAGAAAATACAAACAGGACAATGGCCTTTTGGACTTCACTGACATGCTGGAAAGATATGCCTCTCCACTGCCTGTTGACATTTGCATCTTTGATGAGGCGCAAGACTTGAGTTCGCTTCAATACCGTATGGCCATCACTGCTGCACAAAACGCTGAGGAAGTCTACATAGCTGGCGACGACGACCAAGCCATCTTTGGTTGGGCTGGCGCAGACGTGAACAAGTTCCTGACCCTCAAAGGCGACCGCATGGTTCTGCCTCAAAGTTACCGCATACCTAAGGCTGTGCATAGGTTGGCTTCTGATGTTGTGGGTCGGATCAGGCATCGCTACCCAAAGCCATGGAACCCCAAAACTGAAGAGGGCATGGTTGACTATGTTGCGGATGAACAGCAGATTGACTTCTCAGGATCAGGAACATGGATGTGCCTCTCCCGCAGTAAGTATCTCATGAATCGCTACCAGCAAGCAGTTCGCCAACAAGGCTTCGCATACACCTACAACGGCAAGCACTCCCTCGAGTCAGATGAGACCAGAGCCATCATGACTTGGGAAAGGTTGCGCAAAGGCCAATCAGTCTCTCTTCATGAGGCCAAGAATGTAAAGCAGTTTTTCGGGTTCACTGTCAACTTGGTTCGTCAAGAATCTTACAAGCTGACTGACTTGGGGTTGCCTGAGGATGCCAAGAACTTTGACTGGATGACGATGCTCAGAGGCATCGCCCCAGACGAGCGCGAATATTTAAGGTCATGCTTGCGCAATGGTGAGAAGTTTTCAGACAAGCCAAGAATCAGCATCTCAACCATTCACCAATCCAAAGGTGGTGAGGCTGACAATGTTGTGTTGGCGACCGACATGGGTCGGCTGAGTTGGGAGAACTCTCACACAGATGAAGAGAACAGAGTCTGGTATGTTGCATTGACCAGAGCGAAGGAAAACTTGTTCATCGTGAGGCCAAGAAGTTTGAGGCACTATGCAATTTAATTTCGTAAAAATTCATAAGTCTTTGAAAATGCTGAAAAAGAAAATCACTTTCTTTGTTGCCTTTTGTGACAAATTGGCGCATAGTAACAGGACAGTCAGAGAGTTCTGACTTTTTGAGAAAGGAAAAAATCATGAAAGCATACGCAATCGACTTCAAGCAAAACTCCATCCGTGCCTTCAGTTCTGAGCGTGTAGCTCAGCAGATGGGCAATGGCTTGGTAGTTTTCTCCTCTGCGGAGGAACTTGCTCAGAACCGCAACACCACTCACCAAAACATTGTCGCAGTTTACAACAACTTCAGCAAGGTGATGGTGAAACGGTTCTCCGACATCCCAACAGGTGCCAAGCGCATCTTGAAGGTGGCTGAGTCTTTGCCAATTGAAAAGACACCCTTTGAACATCTGAGTGGAGAAAAACAGATGAATAGTGAACATCAGAATGATGTTGAGATCCATGTCAAGAGTGCAGACGCACCCAAGAAGCGTGGCCGCAACTCTGGCTATGAAGGCAAGATGATTAAGTGTCTTGTTGAAAAGAATCCTCGTCGCGAGAACACTCATGGCTTTCATTCCATGGGCATCCTGATCAATGCAGGTGAGCCAGTGAGTTATGAGTCATACATCGCTCAAGGCGGTCGTCGTCAGGATCTTGCTTGGGACATCAACAAAGGTTATGCGGAGGCAGTCTGATGATTATTTACGGAGCAGGGTTGGCAGGGTTGCTGGCAGGAAATATGATGCGCAGTTTCAAACCAGTGGTTTGTGAGGCGCAAAAAGAGTTGCCGAACAATCATGGGGCTCTGCTTCGGTTCCGAACTGACAGGGTTGGCACTGCGTGTGCCATCCCTTTCAAAAAGGTCAAAGTTCAAAAGTCTATCAAGTATGATGGCAAGATCACGACCACCCCAAATTTGTTCTTGAGCAATCTTTATTCTCAAAAGGTGACAGGCTCAATCCTCAGCAGATCAATCAACAATCTTGATCCTGTTGAGCGATACATCGCGCCATGGGACTTGATCAACCAGATGGCTCGCAACTGCAACATTGAATATTTAGCCAAGCTGACAATCGGCGACCTTGAAGAGACTCGTGAGTGGGAACCTCACCGACCAATCATCTCAACCATCCCGATGCCAACACTCATGAAGATCATGAAGTGGAAAGATGTGCCAGAGTGGCCACACAAAGAGATCTGGACTCAAAAGGCTCGCATTGAATCGCCAAAGTGTGATGTTTATCAAACCATATATTATCCCGACCCAACTGTTCCTTTTTACAGGATATCAGTCATCGGTGACATTGTCATCTCTGAATTTATACGCAAGCCTGATGGCTCTATTGGCCCACACATCATGAGTGCTTTGATGGATGATTTCGGGATCAAGCCTGAAGCCATAGTTGACATGAAGCAGTCAACCCAAAAGTATGGTAAGATTGAGCCGATCAATGAAGAGCTAAGAAAGCAATTCATATTTGAGATGACGACCAAGTATAATATTTATTCAGTCGGTCGCTTTGCGACTTGGCGACAACTGCTGCTGGACGATGTTGTTGAAGACATCCAGCACGTTGAAAAATTCATACGAGCAAGTTCGGACTATGCTCGTTTGATGCACTCTCAGAAAGGAGAATAACATGAAAGTCCAACTTGTAAATTACACCGATGATGCAGTGAACCTGCTCATATTCACAAAGAACACTCGCCTCATGAATGACGAGGATGCCTATGCAAAGATCGCTGAATGGCCCAACGAGAAAAAGCAGGAGGAGTTGGATTATATGCTCAAGACAATCCGCTCATCTTGGGAGTTCATTGACTACACATTTAACATCCGTGATGTCAGCAGAGGCTTCACCCATCAGTTCGTGCGCACTCGTCAAGCATCATACGCCCAGCAATCTCAGCGCACAGTTGATATGCATGGCTTCGGATATTACACGCCAGACCGCATTGCTGAGAATGAAGTCGCAAAGGCTTTGTATGATGATGCGATGAGCCAGATCAATGAAGCCTACCAATCACTGCGCGACATTGTCCCTGCTGAGGATGCACGTGGCGTATTGCCAACCAACATCCACACCAACATCGTAGCCAAATTCAATCTGCGCACACTGAGTGAGATGGCGAAGTCTCGCCTGTCCCCAAGAGCGCAAGGCGAATATCAAGAGGTGTTCAAACTCATGGTGAGTGAAGTTGTGGCAGTCCATCCTTGGGCTGAGCCATTCTTGACCCCGACTGAGTGGGCAGCACCGTCTATGTACAGAGCACTCAATAAGTGAGAAAGGAAAAAATCATGGCACGCAGAAAGATAAATCAAATCACAGTTGATAAAGTTCATGCTTTGAAAAAGGATGGGGTGACAGCATCTGCAATATCAAAGAAATTGAAGTTGCCTTTGAACACAGTCAACTACATCCTTTATCAGAAAAAACCTTCATACCCAAAGGCTCAGTTAGCAAAAGCACTTGAGCCAGGACTTAACGAACTCTTTGGCACAAAACAAAAGCCTCTAGACGAACTTTATGCTGAGGCAGACAAGGCTGTGAAAGAGGCTGATTCTGTCTTGAAGCGTGTTAAAAGACTTTTGTTCGGTAGCTGAATCAGGTAAAGTAATCTTACTGAGAAAGGAAATAAACAATGAACATATTTTACCTAGACGACGACCCTGTTGTTGCTGCACAGTCGCATTGTGATGTGCACACCTACAAAATGATCTCCGAGTCTGTGCTCATGCTTTGCTGTGCGCATAGGTTTTTGGATGGCGATGAGTATGCTGACGAGGTCGGCATGTTCCCGATGGGTTACGAGAGCCACCCATGCTCAAAGTGGGTAAGAAAGTCAGCAGCCAACTATAACTGGCTTCTGGTGATGGTTACGCAACTCACCAAGGAATATTATCAGCGTTATGGTTCAAAGAAAAAAGAGCCAGTGAATCATAAGCACGCATCGCTGATTCCTGCCCTCAACAAGTTGCCTGACAACATTCCCTTCGCCGATATGACTATGCCTCACTTGGGCATGCCCGACGAATACAAGGTCAATGACCCTGTTCAGTCATACCGCAACTATTACATCGGCGAGAAGATCGGCAACATTCAAAACGGCACATACAAATTTACGGAGGCACCAGCATGGGCGACCGTATAATTATATGTGACCTTGATGGCACACTTTCCGACTATGGGCATCGTTTGAAGTTATTTAAGCAACGCGACTATGAAGCCTTCAATGCCGCAGGCATCAACGACAAGCCCATTGAAAACATCTGCAACATTTTGCGTGCACTTCACAATCAAGAGACTGAGATCGTCATCATGACTGCTCGTGATGAAAGCCACCGCAAAGATACTGCCAAGTGGCTCAGGCTCAACGATGTGCCTTGTGACAGGTTGATCATGAGGCCTATTGACGATCAGTCTTCTGATAATGTCTGCAAACTAAAGATGATGCAAAAGCACATTGAAGAATCAGACATCTGGTTCGTGCTTGAGGACAGGCAGTCTGTTGTTGATATGTGGAGGGGTGAAGGACTCACCTGCCTCCAAGTTGCCCCAGGAGACTTATGATGCTTGAGTTGAGGATACTAGGCAACGACCTAGAGTTAGACAGAGAGAAGATTGCTCGTCTGTTTGACATAAGAGCAACTCTGCTTGATGAGTTGAATGAAGCGATTGATCGCGCAAACACTGACCCAAGTGACATTCAAGCCAGAATAGATGAGGCTTATGAAAAAGGATATGAGGAAGGAAAAGAACATGGTCTTGAAGAAGGAAGGCAAGAAGGATATGAACAACGAGAAGCTGAAGAACAGAATACCAACTGATTGCATTGCTGAGGCTCTTGAAACATTTAGAGAGCGTAACCAATCATATGGTGACAATTATCTTCAGCATGGTGAAGTTATGACTGTATTATTCCCTGATGGCATTGAGCTGAAGACTGTTGAAGATTGGAACAGATTTGGGATTATTAATATGATCGTCGCCAAGCTGACTCGCTACGCTCAAAACTGGCCTGACGTAAACAAAGGAACCATTGACTCGCTGCACGACTTAGGAGTTTACTCATTCATGCTTGAGTCAATTGATTCATTTAAGTGGGGATCAGAAGATGATAGTATTTGATCTAGAGACCACAGGTTTGCCCAAAGCGGAAGGTTCTGACCTAGACATTCAACCTCGCATCATTGAGTTCGGTGCAATTAAGTTGGATGATGATCTGAAAGAGATTGACAGGCTTGAGTTCTTCTGCAATCCTGGGCACCAACTTGATCCCCAGATCATCAAGATCACAAACATCACAGACGAGATGTTGAAGAATGAAAAGCCATTCATAGCGAACTACTACAGGCTTTGCGATTTCTTCTTGGGTGAGAAAACGATTGTGGCTCACAACTTGCCTTTTGATCGCAAGATATTAAAGTTTGAGTTGGAGAGGCTTGACAAGCTGACCAAGTTCCCATGGCCTTTTGATCATGTTTGCACCGTTGAGGTTGGAGAGTCTGTTTGGGGCAAAAAACGCAAGCTTGGTGATATTCACGAGGAACTGTTCGGAACAAAGATTGATGGAGCGCACAGATCAATCAATGATGTTGAGGCAACTGTGCGCATAGTTGAATGGTATAAAAAGGAGGGACACATATAATGGATCCAGCAACAATCGGCTCAATCGTCGGGGCATTGGTTCTCATTCTGATTAAAGCAGCACTACAGTAATGTTGAACATCCGCACCAGAACAGAATATTGCTTCCGCAAAGCATATGGCCCACTGCAGAAAGTCATTGACTCTGTTGGTGGGTCAGCCATCGGCATCTGCGACACTGGCACTTGGGGTCATGTTAATTTTGAGCATGCTTGCAAAAAGGCTGAAAAGAAGCCTTTGCTTGGGGTTGAGATTCCGATCGTTGAAGATGCAACAGACCGAAGCAAACAGCCCGTAAATGACATGGCTTTCATTGCCAAGAACAATGATGGCCTGACAGAGATATATCAGTTGGTGACCAAGAGCACCGACAAAGAGCATTTTTATTATCACCCTCGCCTCAGCTATGAGGACTTGTTTGACATCAGCGATAATGTCATAATTTTGAGCGGAACCAACCCAGACTGGGGATTGCTCCCTCTGACCAAAAAAGACACTCTTTATATTGAGTTGAATCCAATGAGCAACCGCAAGGCTCTGGACTTCGCAGAGAAAAAAGGCTTTCAAGTCGTAGCAACCTCAGACAACTTTTACCCAACAGTGCAAGACAAAAAAGCATACGAGGTGTTGGTCGGTCGCAACCGCACAGACCGCACAGCCCCAATGCATGTTTTGAATGAGTGGGAGTGGAGAGACGCAGTGCCATGGGCACCTGAGTCTGCCATTGAGAACACCTACAAGATCGCAGAGATTTGCAACGCTGAGTTGCCGACTGCGCAGATGGTTTCGTTTCACGCTGAAAAGACTTTGCGCCAAATGTGCGAGGAAGGTGCACCCCCAAGAGGCATTGATCTCACCGACCCAGTTTATGCTGCTCGTCTTGACCGAGAGTTGAACTTGATTGCTGACAAGCAGTTTGAAGATTACTTTTATGTCATCTCTGACATGATCAACTACGCCAAGCAACACATGCTCGTTGGCCCAGCACGAGGCTCATCATCAGGCTCTTTGGTTTGCTACCTCACAGGCATCACTGACATTGACCCGATTGAGCATGACTTGCTGTTTGAGCGATTCATTGACATCACTCGTGAGGACTTGCCTGATATTGATATTGACTTTCAGGACGACCGCAGAGAGATGGTGTTTGAATACCTCAGGCAAAAGTATGGCGCAGAAAAGGTTGCGCACCTCGGAACTGTGTCTCGCTACAAAGCCAAAAGCACAATCGCCGAAGTCGCCAAAGAACTCGGCATACCCGCATGGGAAGTCAACGACCTAAAAGGTGCCATCATTGAGCGGAGTTCTGGCGACTCGCGTGCAGCATTTTGCATCCTTGACACATTCAACGAACTGGACGTTGGTCGGCAGGTGCTTGAGAAATACCCGCAGATCAAAGTCGCCGCAGACATGGAGAACCATGCACGCCACAACGGTGTTCATGCCGCAGGGATCATCGTGACTGAATATCCCGTCAGTCAGTATTGTTCGGTGTCGGGTCAAACAGGCGCAACCCAGATTGACAAAAAGGACGCAGAAGACTTGAACCTGCTGAAGATCGATGCTCTGGGGTTGAGGACACTGTCAGTGCTTCAGGACGTCCTTGATCAAGTCGGGTGGACTCGTGATCAGCTGATCAAGTATCCTCTTGAGGATGAACAGGCGTTCAAGATCCTGAACGACGAAAAGTATGCAGGCATCTTTCAGTTTGAAGGCTACGCATTGCAGTCAGTGACTCGGCAGATGAAGGTGCACAAATTTGAGGACATCGCCGCCATCACTGCTCTCGCTCGTCCTGGACCACTCAACTCAGGTGGCACAACCCAGTTTATCAAACGCCACACAGGTGCATCGCCTGTTGAATATTTGCACCCATTGACTGAGACCATCACAAAGGTGACCAATGGGGTCGTGGTGTATCAGGAACAAGTGATGACAATAGCCAGAGATGTGGGTAAGCTGTCATGGGAAGATGTATCAACTCTCCGCAAAGCGATGTCCAAGTCATACGGCAAAGAATATTTTGACACCTTCTGGGAAAGGTTCAAAGTCGGTGCAGCTGAGAACGAAATAGCTGAGGATCAAGCCCAACGTATATGGGACAACATCAACACGATGGGCTCATGGGCTTTCAATCGCTCTCACGCAATCGCATATGGCATGGTCAGCTATTGGTGTTGCGTTTTGAAAAGCAAGTTCCCTCTGGAGTTTGCTGCGGCATGCCTCCGCAATGTGAAAGACGACGAACAGGCTGTCAGGCTTTTGCGTGAGGTGGTGAAAGAAGGACTCAACTACAAGTCATTTGACAAGTTCAAGTCAAGAGCCAACTGGTCGGTGCAAGATGGTGAGTTGATCGGTGGTTTGATCGGGATCAAAGGAATCGGTCCAAAAATGGCTGAGGACATCGTTAACAGGCGTGAGATGGCCCAACCTCTGACTCCTCGCCAAGAGTCGCTCCTGGACAACGGGAGCACACCCTACGACGACATTTTTGAGTGCGAGAGAAGGTTCGGCCACATTAAGGCTGATCCAGCCTCTCACAACATCGTTTCTCCTATCATTGACATCGTGGATCTGGACGCTGACAATCCAGGAACATTCGTGTTCTTCGGCAAGCTGAAAGAGAAAAACTTGCGAGACATGAACGAGACAGTCAACCTCGCCAAGCGTGGTGGTCGCAGGGTTGACCGCAACAACCTCTGGCTCAATGTGACTTTTGAGGATGACACTGGCCCAATCATCTCTACCATTGATCGCTTCAAATATAACAAGATGGGCAAGCCCATCGTTGAGGACGGAAGGCTGGGTGATTGGTATCTTGTCAAAGGTCAAATCAAGCAGGGATTCAGAAAGATTTATGTAGAAAAAATTCGTAAGTTGACATAAGTCTTTGTTTTTGTTGAAAAGAAAAATCACTTTCTTCAAAAATAATTGTTGCTTTTTCTCCCAGAAAAGAGGATACTAACAAGAGTTAGGAATTACTGAGAAAGGAAATCATCATGGAAAAGCACACCCCCACTCGTCGCCCTGTTACTGATTGGATCGGCAACCAACGTAAAACTTGGTGTGGCCCATACGCCATTGCCACTGTTTGCGGGACTGGTTATGAGCCAGCCTATCAAGTTGCCAAGAATGTTCGGGGCAAGCGTCACGCCAAGGGCATCACCATCAGCGACCTCAAAGCCTCATGCAAGGCTTTCGGTGTCAAAGGTGAGTGGCACCCGATCTCAAGCGTCGGTGCAGGCAACAAGTCAAAGATGAAGCTGGAAAACTTCCTCAAGCTCCTGCTTCCTGGCAAAGTGTATGTCCTGCATGTCACCAAGCATTTCATCGTTGTTGACACTCGTGACTTCACGACTATTGACAACCAGAACCCTGACGCATGGATCGCGATGGAAGCGACCCCGCACAAGAACAAACTCGTCCACAACTACTTTGTGGTTGAGAATCCGAAGTTCGATCCCAAGAGTGAAGACACTTGGCTGATTGAACCACTGGCTGCAGCCAGCAACTAACAAGAAAGGGAACCCACCTGAGCATGTGGCAAAAAGGCTCGTCATTGCCCAATGCCATCGTTTTTTGAGGAAGAGTCTTGTAAGTCCTTGAAAAACATGAAAACAAATATCACTTTCTTTCAACTTTTTTGTTGCCTTTCATGCCAAAAAAGCCGATACTAAGAAGGTAAAGAGTTACTGAGAAAGGAAAATATCATGAACTTCAAGTGGATGACAGAGCAGGATGGCGATATGTTTCGGAGCCTCAAGGGTCTTGTTAACAATGGTGGCTTTTTCAAGTCATCAGGTCAGGCTGCATTTTTTGAGAAGCGCATATCATACAACAGCAACCACATTGGCCCAGACAACTGCTGGGATGCTTCTGTTG
>CAACVD010000519.1_pt1 | contig 18773 bp, 23 predicted proteins | sample 2381771 | NCBI WGS metagenome assembly CAACVD01 (sample SAMEA5211965, study PRJEB30684) | marine metagenome | biome: Marine; feature: Epipelagic; material: Water | collected 2015-10-15 | depth 15 m | reverse complement strand
TGTTGATGCTTATCGTAGTTTTGTTTTCCGTAACCCACCTACAAGAATGTTAGGTAATATGGTTAACAATCCTTTTGTAATGGACTTCATAGAAAATGCTGATATGGATAATACCACAATGACAGCATTTATGAGAGAAGTAAATGATCAAGTGCTAATCTATGGTGGCTGTTGGGTAGGCACAGACAAAGGTAATTATCAAGCAGAAAATATGGCAGAAGCACAAGAGCTTTCATTGAGAGCTTATGCTAAAATTTACAATCCTACACAAGTAAGAAACTGGACATTTAAGAAATTAGTAAACGGACAGAATGTATTAGACAGTCTTGTTGTAGTTGATGAAGAACACAACGATTTTGATGTATTAAAAATATGGTATGAAGATACTGTAGAAACATACACAGTAAGTAAAAAAGAATTTACACCAATTGGTAATACAATTGACTATCCTGGTAGCAGTGAAATGAGATCAGATAGTGTTACTATCCAATATGGTAAAGTATTAAAACATGAAAAGTTTGACAACCCACTAGGTTATATTCCATTTATTCACGTGCAAACAGACAGAAGTTTTCACAAGGGTATTGGAACAAGTCATGTTGGTGATGTTTGTGATATTCAAAGAGAAATATACAACCTAACATCAGAGGCTTATGAAAACATTAGATTATCAAGTCACCCAAGTATTGTAGCAGAAGCAAGTGCAGATATAAATGGTGGTTCAGGTGCTATTATAACAGTAGATGAATCAACAAATGTGCAACCTTATCTATTACAAGCAACAGGCAGTAGCATTGATAGTATACTGGCTTGTATTGATCAAAAAACAGGTGCAATAGAAGATGTTACACACCTAGCGGCAACAAAAGCTAAAAAAGGACCACAGTCAGGTATAGCTCTACAAGTAGAAAGAGATATGCTTAATGTAAAACTTTCAGATATAGCAAGTGTATTAGAACGTGCTGAAAAACTTATTTGGAAAATGTGGTTTGATTGGGAACAGATTGTTCCTGATGAAGAATTTGATATCTATTATGAGAAGAAGTTTGATATGAGAGATAAATTTCAAGAGGTTTCTCTATATGAAAAGGCAAAAAATCTTGTTCCTAATAGTAGCTTTCAAAATTACATCAATGAAGAGACTGCAAGACTACTAATTGAAAATGAAGAAGACTTACAGATAGTCATTGATAGTATGGCACCAAAAGCTGAAATACCATTGGATACAAATATGCCACACCCACCTATGCTAACACCAGGTGATATGGTAATGCATATGCGTAAGATGGTAGAACAAGGCTACAGTGACCAACAGATTCTGGAATTGCATCCAGAGATTAAAAAATTCTTCGGCAATAACGAAGAAAACAACCCGGACATAGAAGAAGGTTAAGAAACCCCCACTTCTTAAGTCCCTTGCAAGGAGACGTTTAAGATGGACGAACTAAACAAAGAAAACATCGTTACAACTGACACAGTAGAGACTGGCTCTACTACAGATCAGGTTAAAGTCAACCAGGAGTCAGTATCAGCTGACAAAACATTCACTCAAGAAGATGTGGACAGAATTATTACTAATAGACTTAAACAAGTTGAACGTAAGTTTGAAAGCATTAACGTTGAGGAATATCATCAACTTAAATCAGCGGCAGAGCAGGCCAAAGAAGCAGAGATGATGAAAAAGAACCAATTTGAAGAACTACTTCAAAAGCAGAAAGTAGATGCTGATACACGTATTGGTAAACTACAATCTGAATTACAAGCTGTTCATGTAGATGGAGCATTGTTAAGTGCGGCATCAAAACATAAAGCTGTAAACCCAGATCACGTGGCTACATTATTGAAAAATAATGTTAGACTAAATGAAACAGGACAAGTTGAAGTATTAGACAATGATGGTAATGTGCGTTATGACACAGACAAAGCAAGTCCACTCAGTGTGGATCAAGCAGTTGAAGAGTTCTTAACGCAAAACAGTTACTTTAGAACTGCGGCGCCAGCAGGCACAGGTAGTTCAGGTAATAAGAATCCTTCAACCTCTAGAGAGGTGAAGTTAGCAGACTTGGACATGAAAAACCCAGAACACAGAAAACTTTACAAAGAAAAGTATATGATTCAGGGTATGAGGTCCTTGACATAATAAAGGAAAAATAAAATGGCTTTAACATTAGCAGACGCAAAAGGGCATTTGTTTGAGGCAGTAACTCAAGCGGCTCAATTTACATTTAATGAAAACGCTTTAATGAGAAACCTTGTAACGCAATACAACATGGTGGGAACACCAGGTATGGTAGCGGCAGTTCCGGTTTATCCTAAAGCATCAGCAGTAGGTGCAATCACTGGTGATTTATCAGATGATTCAGCACTAAACTCAGCATCGTCAGTAGACGTAACAGCGGCTGAATTTGGAAACATGACAACAGTATTAGACATCAATGCAGAGTCATCACCTCTATCAATAGCACAAGACGTAGGTCGTGTTCTTGGAGAAGGTGTGGCTCAATCTATGGATGAAGTTATTGTTGACCTATTCACAAATGCTTCAGTGGAAGCTGGACCAGGTGCAGGCGGTGAGTTAACAATTGAACACTTACTAAAAGCAGGTGCAACTTTAAGAAACGCTTCAGTTCCAATGAACGGACTTGTAGCAGTTTTACACCCATTAGCGGCATTCAACTTAAAGAAAACACTATTACAATCAGGTGGATCAGTTAGACAAGACTCTAACGATACAGCCGCGGCGGCGATTTTCGCAGGTTCTCCAGAACTTCAAAATCAAGCAGGTAGAGATTACTTCTTAGGAACAGTTGCAGGAATTAAAATCTTTGAATCAGCATCAATTGATGTAGATGGTTCAGGTGATGCAATTTCAGCAGTATTCCATCCGTCAGCTATTGGTCTTGTTATGAAACGTGACTTAAGAATTGCTACACAACGTGATGAATCAGCACGTGCTACGGAAGTAGTTTGCACAGCCGCTTTTGGCGCAAACGTTCTTTCTAACACAAAGATTGTTAAAATCACATCTGACGCAACACTATAATAATTAGGAGGTATAGGATATGGCATACGCAACAAACTCGCAACTACAGGCAGTCCAGCCTAGTATCGTTAATCACGGTATCACGGACTTTACGGCCCAACTAACAGAAGCAGAAGCTGATGTAAAACGTTACATCGAAGTTAATTGGTTTAACAAAACATACAGCCAAGGTTTTAATGGTATAGGTCGTAAAATAGGTGCAACATTTGACGCAAGTAAGCTAGTAGAAGCTCAGTGGCAACGTGCTACTGTCTACAGAGCACTTTATAGTCATATCCTTCCTCTGTTAAGTCCTTTCGCAGTCGGCGGAGATACTTTTAGAGAAATGATAGAACATTACAGAAATCGTTTTGTTGAAGAGATGGACATGGAAATGGCCCAAGGAGTTCAATACGATGGTGACAGTGATGGTAGTATCACAGAATCTGAAACATTCAAACAAAGACAAGAGAGGATCTACAGATAGTGGCCAGTATCAGAGAAAATATAGCAAGTCATATAGTTACACAGATCAACGCTATTACAGGTGTTAAAACTGTAACCAGAGAGCCTACAGATATTGCTCAATTAGCAGTAACTAGTTTTCCACACGTATTAGTGGAAAGTGCAAACGAGAATAGAGAGAATTCCAGTATAGGAACTGCTCCTAGACAAGAAAGCACAATAGACTTTTTGATTAATGTAGTAGTGCATGGTAATAACAGAGACTCAGATAGAAACTCTATTATAGAGCAGATAGAAGAGAAACTAGCATTGGATACTAGCTTGGGTGGCAACGCCTCAGATAGTTATACAAGTGAAGTTATTATACGTGAGATAGGTGAAACTAAACCATATGGACAAGGCGCATTAGTATATACGGCAAAATATTACCACGCAAGAGGTAGTGTTTAAGACAGTTTGATAGTAATCAAACTTATAATTTATTTAAGAAGGATGAACTAACATGAGTGAAACAAAGGGTGTGTCAGGGGTTGTAAAAATCGGCCCTAATGGTGGCACAAAAACAGCAATGCTACACGTAACTGCATTCTCATTGGACGAGACATCGGAGACGATAGACGTTACAGCAATGACAGATACTAGTAGATCAATTATATCATCATTCAGAGGCTTTACAGGAACAGTAGACGGTTATTGGGATCAAAACGACACAAACATTGGTCACGATCAAGATGCCGCTGGTGCTGGTGCTGACTCAGGAACAGACGTAGTTGGAACAACTCCAGCAGTCAAAGCTGGTGACAGAATTGACTTCGAACTGTATCCAGCAGGAGTAGGCTCTGACAATGCATATTATTCAGGTGACGCGATCGTTACAAGTATTGCTAGATCAGCAAGTTTTGATGGTGCGGTAGAATATTCTATCTCATTTGACGGAACAGGTGATCTATCATACGCGGCGGCTCCGTAATAGAATAAGAGGGTTCAACGGTGCGTTCAACTAGCAATATAGTTATTTTTAACCATATAGAAAGCAAGTTAGAACGTGCTGTTGACCAGTTGTTCAATCAGATAAATACAGATGCACGGAACATAACCCCAATACGAACTGGGCGTGCAAAGGGCGGATATAGAAAAATCGGCTCATATAGAATAGGAGAAAGCAAAGTGATGATAGAAAACAAAGTCCCCTACATTGGTATTCTAGATCGAGGTCGTGGTAGCTTCTCTGGTCGAACGACTGGAAGCACACAAGCACCTAACGGTATCATCAAACCTGTTCTAGATAAACTAACTAAACAAAGGCGAAAAATAAGATGACAAAAAGCACATTAAGATTAATTGACAAAGCAGAATCACACTTCAAAGAAGTATTAGCAGGTGGACTTATGGGTCCTATCAAAGTTGATGAGTGGGATGCTGAGATTTGGTATAAACCAAGCACAACGCTTCATGAAGAAGCTAAAGTAATTGAACTAACACAACAAGGTAAAGCTACTGAAGCACTAGTAGTAACATTGATCAATAGAGCACGTGATAAAGACGGTAATCTATTGTTTGATATGGGCGACCAGTTGAAGCTTATGCGTAACGTTGATCCTAAAGTTGTATTAAGTGTGGTAACACAATTTAATTCAGCAAAAGAATCAATTGACGACGTAGTGGGAAACTAAAAGCTCACCCTAATATCTTGTTTCTGTATCGACTAGCTACAGAATTAGGGATGAGCGTCGAACAAGTGATGCAATTAAGCGTTGCAGAAGTAAACGGTTGGGTTAGTTATTTTGATTTTCTTGCCAAAGAACAAAAGAAGGCAATGAAAGCACCAAGGAGAAGATAGATATGGCCACCAGCGTCTATGAATTGATTGTAAAGGCAGTAGATAATACTGGCGGCAGTCTTAACAAAGTAAACAAAAATTTACAGAAGACCAACAAAAGTGCGGGTCAGCTCCGAGTGGGTATTGCCGCAATTGGTGCCGCATTGGCTACTCTTGGCGCAGGTCAAGCTATAAGAAACATTGTAGGAATAACTGGAACATTCCAAGATTTAAAATCAACACTTGGTAGTGTATTAGGAGATATGAACAAAGGAAACAGAGCCTTTGAAGCAATAACAAACTTATCTACAAAAACACAATTTGGTGTTGAAGATTTATCCAGCACATTTATTAGATTAGCGGCCGCAGGTATACAACCTACAACTAAATTATTCAAAACATTTACAGATGCCGCGGCTGTAACAACAGACCAAGTTGGTGTGTTAAATGCTATGACAGAAGTGTTTACAAGAACAACACAATCTGGTGTAGTTGAATTGATGGAATTTGATAAACTTGCAGATAGAGGTTTACCAGTATATGATATCCTAAAACAAAAACTTGGTGTAACAAGAAATGAATTAAGTAAGTTTTCAAAAGAAGCAGGTGGTGCCGCTCGAGTGTTAGAAGCACTTGAAGAAGGTATCAATGAAAGATTTGGTGGTGCAACTGAAAGCAGATTAAAGAACTTATCAGTAGCACAAAGTAACTTTAGTATTGAATTGCGTAAAGCCGCAAACACTATTGGTGAACAATTTGCTCCAGCACTAACAGAAGCATTGGATAAACTTACAGCATTTGTTGCAACACAAAAACCATTATTAGAAGCAATAGGAACAGGATTTAAAAGTGCTATTGAAGGTGCAAGTAAAGGATTAAGTATATTTGCAGACAATATCAATGTAGTTAGAAACGTATTACTTGTAGCATTTGCAGGACCAGCACTGAAAGCGGTTATGGCAGTAGGTAGAGCTTTCCTCGCAATAGCGGCACCTGTAAGGCTTGTTAAAATGGCCATATTAGGGGCTGTAGCCGCCGCAACATTCTTTCAAGATACAACAGTTAACCTTGGTGAAACAACAGCAACATTTGGTGAAGTATTCACAGCAGTATTTGGTCTCATAGGAGATAAGATAAAACAATTTGCAGACTTTATGGGTGAAACATTTACCAATGTGCGTAATTTTGTAACTACAAAAATACAAGAGTTTGAATTTCCTTTTGCAGATGTATTCACAAAGATTGGTGGTATTGTAAAAGGTGCGTTAAACTTTATTATAAACAGTTTCCAAGCAACATTTGAAAACATCAAACTGATAGTATTCAGTTTACCAGATTTCTTTATAGGTGTGTTTGATGGGGTTGTAGCTGTAGCACAACAATTTGGATCTAACTTGGTTGCAAGATTTAGAAATATATTTGAAGCACTAAAACTATTAGCTGATTTTGAATTCAAGGCCGCACTTACAAAAGTTAGTGAACAAACAGGTGCAAGTGTGGCAGAAGCATTTGACAGAGGTTTTGCAAATAGAGGTATTGAAACTTTAAGTCCAGAAAGAGTCAAAGAAATATTTGGTCAAGATAGAGTTGGTGATGCAGTAGAATTCCTAGTTACAAAAAGTGGTGAATTAGCTACATTTGTCAAAGGTAAACTAACACCAGTATATGGTGAATTACAAGATGCAATAATTAAGAAGATAGAAGCAAACAGAGCAGAATTAAAAACAATTGAAGATACTAACAAAGCTAATTTAGAAACAGTAGGAACATTAGATGAGATCAAAATAAAAGCAAGTGAAACATCTGATGCTGTTATAGAACAACAAGAAAAAGTAAAAACATTAGCAGAACAAATCAATGAAAGTATAACTGAAAATGGAAAAAGTTTTAGTCAAAATCTTGCACGTAGCCTAGCACAAGGTAAAGCAAGTTTAAGTGACTTTTCATCCTTCGTAAATAAAGTTCTTGAAGACATTGCCGCAATGATCATTCAAAAACGTATAACTGATCCATTAATAGAAGGTATACTTGGAGGCCTAGGCGGCGCCAAAGGTGGTGGCGGAATAGGTGGACTAATAGGTGGACTAATAGGTGGTGGCGGAACAGGAACACCAGCAGGTGGATTTAGTTTTGGTAATATGTTTAGCAGTATTGGCAGTTTCTTTGGATTAGCAAACGGTGGTATTGCAAAAGGCGGCCAAGCATATATGGTCGGTGAACGTGGACCAGAAATGTTTATTCCCAACACTACAGGACAAGTGGTAAGCAATGAACAAATGGGTCCAGGTCGTGAAACTATTGTAAACTTTAACATAAATGCAATAGATACACAAACAGGTATGGAGTTCTTATTAAAGAACAAACCGCAAATTATAGGAATGGTTAGCCAAGCACACAATCAAAGAGGACGTGCTGGTATAACCGGTTAAGGAGTCAACAAATGGCAGATTTAAATAATGTATGGAATTGGCCCAACAATAGCGCCAACGGATACGCAACAGATTCAAATGATTGGAAATCAGACAATAGTGCTGGATTAAGTAAACGTGTTAATGATGTATTAACATATGTATACAAACCATATCAAACAGGTAATTTACATTACACAAACGATTTAGGTAGATCACTAACAAGTTTAAATATAGGATTCGCCTCATATAAAAATTATCATAGCAGTTTCAGTGATGATGATAATCCAACTTTCAATATGTTGGCAAAATATCCAGAAATGGAATTCAACATTCAACCAAATGGCAGAACTATTGCTGGTATACACCATGAACTAAACAGCAACAATATGCCAAGAGTAAGAGTGCAGTTTACACACGCACATAATTTTGCAAACAGTGATAGAATTGAGTTTTTTGGTTTTGATACTGATTCAACAGGAAGAAATGATAGGGGATTCAACGACATACAACCATATGTGGAGATCATTGATGGTTTCAATGTTGTATTATACAATGATTCAGGTCTCACACAATTAACACAAATAAGTGAACCAGGCTTTATAGCACAAAACGATTTATTCTTTACTATGTTAGATGATGGAACAGGATCACAAGATGCAGTAGTGCATTTTGATATATTCCAAGAAACAATGAGCACAGGTGACACAATGACGATAGCAGATCCATTTGCTAACATGACTGGATCATTGGCTAGTGCTAGTAGTGGAACCGTAGTTCATTTACAAAAGATAAGTGGATCAAACAGTTTTAAATTGTTTAGTGATAGTGATAGAACAACTAACTTTACAATCACAAGTGGACAAGGTAAAGACAAGTTTGCATCACCAGCCTCAGGTGGTATTCCATTCAGTATACCAAGTAATGGAAGTGAAGTAGCAATAACTGTTAGTTTGAGTGATAGTAGTTTTAATTCATTAAAAACTAATATAGAATCACAAAACATGACACCAGAATCAGCTACTGAAGATGAAACAAACATATTCAGAGGTTTCTGCAGAGTTCAACTAACAGCAGGAACTGGAACAAGTAAAACTATACCAAGCAGTATGGATGACACAGCTTATTTTGGATACAAGTATACAAAAAGCACAGGTAGTTTAGAAATACTAAAAGATCCTACTATAACAGGCAGAGATGCTATACCATTAACAGCAACAAACAGCAGTAGTCCCAATATTACAGGTAACATCAAGATCATTGACTTCTGGACATACAGAAATGAATCAAGTGGAACATATGGCACAGGATCGGACAAAGTTTCAAATATAATTCCAGCAACTGGAACAAATGTAGGTGGAATGTTTTATTTTGGTGATGTAAATGATACAGGTTTAGCACCAGTAAGTCCATTAACACATCCATTAGCAAGTGAAGCAACTACATTGTATAGTGGAACAAAGTCAACAGATAATGATAATGAAAATTTTGATAAGTTGATATATCAATTTGAAGGTAATAATTGTAGAAGTCCAGGTAGAAACAGTTATTTCTATCAAGATAGCAGTAATGTTACACAACCAGGTGCTCAATATGACTTTACAAAGTTTTGGAGACGTGGACAAACCAGTCACTTTACTCCAACATATGTTACAACACCAACAGCAACACCAAATGTAAACAGTAGTGGGTTTTTAACTGGCACAAGTGATCTAGATGGTTTTCCTAAAAGAGGATTATTCACAATAGGTGGACTTGGACTAACAAGTTTAGGTGGACAAAATGGAACTGGTGTAGTATCAGGTAGTCCAGCAAAACCAGCAACTCATGTTATAGAAAAAGTTGGATTATTTCCTATTAGTGCAAGAGCAGATGAATATGTTACACCAACACCATATGCACCAGATGTATTTGATACAGATGATGAGTGGATTGATACAGATTTCACAAGCACACATAAACTATGGCCAAAACACGTGGTTCCAGCAAGTATTAAATTTACAGTAAATCAACCTACAAGCACAGCGGTATCACAAAGTGGTATCAAGTATGCTAAAACAAGTGGTGTGGTCAAATATCAATTAGAAGTAAATTATCCACCAATGTCAGCCACAGATTGGAAACAGTTTGAAGTGTTAGCATTAGCGGCACAAGGACAAAGTATGCCTTTCTATTTTGATTTAAGAAACTATACCAACAATGCTGGATCAACAACTCATTTATTCTACAATGAAAGAACAGATTCACAAAACACAGCAGTTACTAATAATTTAAGAATCAAAGATCCAGTAAGTGCTGGTGGTAAACTAATATTGCTTGAAGGATTACAAGCAAGTCAAACTAAAGTATTTGAAAGAGGTGATGTATTGATTGGACCAAGAAATGGTAATGGTAATTTATACTATGTAATAAATGATGATCCAACAAGTAATAAGTTTGGTGAAGTAAAAGCCAGAGTCGCATATGGAGTTAGAAGTGCAACAGATGGAGATACACGTATGTTTAGAAATCCAAGTCACGTTGTGGTAACATTGGGTGAAGACAGTTATGAATTTTCAAGAAACACAGACGGATTCTACAGAGCTAGTTTCAGATTTGATTTTGATGAGTTTAAATAATGACAACAAGTAGATTTAGCAGTGGCAATATTTTTAATGCACTAGGTAAGAAAACATTGAGATGTTTTGAGGCACTAGCAATAGAGCTTCGTAAGAAAAGTGATAACAGTCTTGAAAAAATTTATATCACAAATGCACCACACGATGTAACAATAAGTGATACAGATAGTGCAGGAACAACAGCAGATAAAACATTTACAAGTTTAGGTGGTTTTTTAGGCTTTAGTCAAATCTCAGAAGAAAGATTGTTTACAACCAGTGAAATAACCATAAGTTTAGCAGGTGTTCCAGCATTTGGTAAAACTGCAGATGATGGAAGTGGTAATACAGTAACACTCAACTTTATACAACAATTTTTAAATTATAATTATGTAGATCAACCAGTAAGAATATACAGGGTATTCTTTGATGAAGAAGTAACAAACCTTGGATCAATGCTTATGTTTGATGGAAGAATAAGTGCACCAGTAATTGAAGATGATCCACAAGATACAACAACAGTAGCGGCAACTTGTGCTAGTCATTGGCAGGATTATGAAAGATCAAATGGTGTGATTACAAATGATAATAGACAACAAGTTCTCTACACAGGAGATAGAGCTTTTCAATATGCCAGTAAAGTTATACAAGATATAACTTGGCAAAAACCTTAAGGAGTTAAAATGGAATTACAACAACAATTAAAAATGGGTTCGTTTATTAGTAAAAGAACCGGTAAAGCATTTGAATGGAACGTAAATGATTGCAACACTTTCTTTATAGAAATGCATGATTACGTCTATGGAACAACAGATTATGAAGATAAAGTAAAGGGTGCATACAGTCACAAAGAAGGTGCTAAACAGTTTATGAGAAACTTAAAAATAACACCAGCCATGTGGTTGCATCTCAGAGATTACAAAGAATTAAAAGCAAAAAACCCACAATGGGAGAATGGTGATGTAGTAACTATTGAAAGAGGTTATTATGCCAGTGTTTATGTTTATTTTGAAGGTGCTTTTTGGACAGTTCCTGAAGGACAAGAAATAAAAGGATATCATCCTAAAGCATTTAAGAAATTAGAAAAAAGAAATTGGAGAAAGTAAATGGGTAAGGCTGTAAAAAGTTTAGCAATGATTGCGGTAGCAGTATTTGCTCCGTATGCCGCCGCGGCATTGGGGTTAAGCGGATTTGCGGCTACAGCATTTAGTTTCGTATTACAAGCGGCCGCTAGTGCAGTATTAGGACCAGACAAGCCTGGTGGTGGAGCTGGTGTAAGAGACAGTGGTTTCTTGATCAACAAAGGTTCAAACGTTGCTTCTATTCCAGTAGTATATGGTGATAGGCGTATGGGTGGTATACGTGCTTATGTAAACACCACAAACCTTGCAGGTGCAACAAGTGGAACAGAATATTTACACGTGGTATTAGCAGTGGCACAGGGTGCAACAAACAGCCAAGCAAATATCATTGATGATATAACATCAGTTCAATTCAATGGAACAGATGTATGGACTGGAAGTGTTAAAGGTCAAAGCGGAAGTATAACCAGTGACTTTAGCAGTATCCTGACATTGAGATTTTGGTTAGGTGCACACAACCAAACAAGTGCAAGTGATAATGTAAGTGGGACAAGTTTTACAGTAGGTAGTTTTAACAAGAGTGCAGAGTGGACAACCAATCATAACATGAAAGGTGTAGCTTACATCTATGCTATTATGAAATATGACAGAGACAAGTATCCAGGTGCACCAACTATTACTTGTGATGTAAAAGGTAAAAAACTAAAAGCAGTAAATGAAGGTGGCACAAATGTTCATCCTACTACATATGTAAACACAGATGCAGAACGTGTTAACCCAGCAAACATAATATATGATTATTTAACGGACCCGACCTATGGAAAAGGGATCTCAACAAGCGATATAAACATTGAAAGTTTTAAAACAGCTAGGACTTGGGCTAACACATTGTTAACAGCCGAAATAAGTTCAACTAGACAAACAAACGTTACATTCAATGGTGCGTTAGATACAGCAGATACATTATTCAATAACACACAAAAACTATTAACTTGTGCTAACATGAACCTAGTTTATGCAAATGGTGAATATCAACTCAAACCAGTAAAAGAAGAAAGTTTTACTGGTGCATTTGATTTTAACAAAGATAATATGTTAGGTAAAGTAACTACTAGTTTGGGTAGTAAACAAACAAGATTTAACACAATGAAAGTAAACTTCTTTAACCCAGATTTAGACTTTCAACCAGATAATATAATTATTCAAAATTCAACATACCTCACAGAAGATGGTGGTGTTGTAAATGAAAAGAGTGTTGACTTACCAATGGTAAGTTCTACAACAGATGCAAATGATTTAGCAACACGTATAGGAACATATTACTTGGATTTAAGTAGACATCAAACTATTATGCAATTTAAAGCAAGTCACGAAGCACTAAAACTAAACGTGGGTGATCCTGTTACTGTAACACATGACACTTATAATTTTACAGCAGAAAAATTTAGAGTAAATAGTATTACATTGTTCCCAGATGCAACAGTAGATGTTATACTGGAACAATATGCACCAGATGCAACATACTTGGAGAAAGATTAATGAGAATTGTAGGTGATAGCAATGACGGTAAATTGGTTGCACAACCAATTGATATACAATCAGCAAGTGGTATTGATGTTTTACAAAATGTTGTAGAAGATACAAGTCCACAGCTTGGAGAAGATTTAGATGTAAATGGTAAAAAAATTACAAGTGTTACAAATGGTAACATTGATATTGAACCACATGGAACAGGTAATGTTTTATTGGGTAATTTTACATTTGATGCAGATGCTACTGTAGGTGCATCACAAGATAATTTTATTTTAAGATATGATAACTCAACAGGACTAATAAGTTTAGAAGCAGAAACAGCATATGCAGATGCAAATGCTATTGCGGCTGTTGAAGGTGAATCCACACTTGATTTAACAGGAACATTAACAGCAACAGATATTAGTATCACAGATAGTATAACTTTAACTAAGACAGATAATGGTGCTACAGCAGGTCCAGATTTAATTTTAAACAGAACAAGTTCAAGTCCAAATGATGATGATTTATTAGGAATTATAAAGTTTCAAGGCGATAATGCAAGTGGTGCTGATAAAGTATATGCAAGTATAACCGGGCGTATTGGTAGAGAAAACGCAGGCAGTGAAAGAGGACTAATAAACTTTAATGCATTGGACAATGGCTCAGATCAATTAATAATGAGTATGAGTAGAAAAGGATTGTTTATGGGTGCTGGTCATGTAGTAGCATTGGGTGGTGATAGTGCTAACTTTTTTACAAGTTTATATGTTGTAGATCCTACTGCTAACAGAACTATAACATTTCCTGATGCAACAGGAACAGTGGTGTTAACAGATACCACAGATACATTAACAAATAAAACATTAACAAATCCTGTAATAAGTCAGATAGTAAGTGTTAGCAATGGTAACATTGAACTGGATCCAAATGGCACAGGTAAAATTGTATTAGATGCTATAACAAATATAAATGGAAATAGAACTGCGGCAAGTTTATTCATTGACACAAATATGAGCAGTGATCTTACAGATGATTTGGCCAATGCTATTGAATGTCAACTTGATTATACTGGATCTACCATTGGAAGCAACACAAGACAACAATCAATTGTATTTAAATTTAAAGATGATGCAGTAGATTTACAAGCAGGTAGATTCACAAGTGAATTTACAAGTGCAGATACAACAAGCAATAAGATGAAATTGATTGCTATTGATAACAGTTCAAGTAGTCCTGTAAATGGACAGATACACATAAGTCCAAAACAAGGTAGCGTAAATGTTCCTTGGGAATTAAAAAGTTATACAGTAGCAGATTTACCAACAGCAGGTATTGGTGCAGGTGCAATGGCATATGTAACAAATGATGCAGGCGGAGCAGTTCCTTGTTTTTATGATGGAAGTGCTTGGCGTAGAGTAACAGATAGAGCAGTATGTTCAACATAAGAAAGATAAGATGAATAAAAGTAAACCCCCAAAAAATGCAAAAGATGTAGAAAGAAGATGCGGTGGATTTTTAAGAAATCACAGCATAGCAACAGAAGGAAAACATTTTAGATTTTTTTTCTTAACAAAATATCCACAGGGTTGTCCCACAGGTTATGAAGGTGCTTATGCTTTCAGACATCAATGTGCACCAGGTCAATGGTTTGTTATGACCAGTTGTTTGAAAGTAGAATTAGAAAATTGGCACAATTACAAACACGTAGAACATTTAAGTTATAATCCACGTTGTATAACCAGAAAGAAAACATACCTACAAAAGAGATTTGGTAATGATCCTTGGGATTGGGTAAAACATTACAGTCAAAAAGATCCTACCAAGTGGACACAAAAACCCAAATACCACGATATACAATACAGGGTTGTTGAAATGCATAATCAAGGTTATACCACAAAAGAAATATGTTTAGAACTAAACCTTATTCGACAAACAGTATATAGACATATAAATAATTACGAAAAGAGCTTGACAGAAGCCAAATAATATAGTATAAATACATATAGTGGAAGGTTTGCTTTATTTCTATTCCATGGTAATTTTAGTTATATACAGCTCATAGCATTACCTTCCACTTACAGAATTTGATAACGAGTGTTATCAGGGTTGCGAGTGCAACCATAAATAGTTTTGTGCAACGACTCTCCGTTATTGCACCCATTACAATCTTTCTAAAAGTTGACATTTGATATAAACGACAGCATATCATCCATGATATGGCTCCTTTCAAATACTGCTCCTAGAGCCCATTGCGTTTATATATTTTACTTACAACTATCTAGTTCGTTTGCCAAAACAATTGATAGTTTTTTATAAAAGCATAAGGGTGTTGCATTTTTGCAACACCTTTTTGTTTGGTAAAATTTAAAAAAAGGTTGCAATTTTGCTAAATACAATGTATACTGTTAAACAGTATTTTAATTAGAAAGGTGGATTATGAGACATTCATACAAATACAAAGATATAAAAAAAGATATACAACACAAATATGCTGAGTGGGGATTTAAAAGTCCGTTGTATCTTATTGATAAGATATGGCGAAATTATTCTAACCAATCACCCAATGGTTTCTATACACTAATATTTGTAGATCCGTTTAAACTAAAAACTTATGTTTCATATCTAGATGTAGATAATAAAAATTATTTAGACTGGAAACATATTTGTGATGATGAAAACAATTATTACAGTTTAACAAATCTAATAGAAGAAGTTAAACGCAACAAACCAACAATTTCAAAAGCAGGTTATGATCACGTGGTAGATGCTGATAGCATTCCTATTACTGATAGTATGGCAAGTCCTGATGATATGCGTAGAGCAGTTATGGAAGTAGTTCAGGATTCATTGGATAAACAAAATCCAAAACCAGAAGGTTTTGATCCAAACTTGTTTGAATAAAGAAAGGAAACTAAAATGTCAGAAAAAATAACAATTGACAAAGCTCTTATGATAACTCTGTTATTTCTTACCACAAAAATAAAAAAACACAATGATTATCTAAAATTATTCCCAGAAGGTAAAGATTTTGTGTTTGATGTGATAGAAAGAATATATTCTCTAAACACAAAATGGGAAACACCCGTTGGTAACAAAGATAATGAGTTCACTGAAGCAGAATACAGAATAAAATTACAAAATTTTCTACCTGAGATAGAAAAAGAAATTGTCAAAAGACATACCATACAATAAAGAAAGGAAACTAAAATGAATAAAAAAGATAGATTAAAAAAACTGATTGATTCAGCAGATGAAGGGCATATTGCTGATCAATTACGAGAAAAGATTATCAATGATAAGAATGAGTTTGCCGCACAAGCACACGCAAAACTAAAAGAAGAAATGGAAAATTATGAGGCCAATGGAATGTATGAAGAATATCAAGATTTAAATGATTGGGCTCACAAACATTTAGAAAATATAGAAGTGCATCAAGTAAGTGCTATGTATGCTATGTTAAGATTAACTAGAAGTATCCGTTACAAGCATCATAAACAAGCAGAAAAAGAAATATATGATATCATTGATTTACTCAATGAAAGAATAGAAAACATAGAAGGAAAAGTATAATGGATAAGTGGAAAGTATTGTTATACAAACAAGTAAAGTTAAGAGAACATCTAATAAAAAAAGGTATAGATCCGGACAATAATCCGGATCCTACACTATATGAGGAAGTGTGTAAAACTATGACTGATATGGGTTATAATGTTCCAAAACTAGTAAAACAAGCCAAAATGAGGTTAAATTAACTGAAAAAAGTGGCACGACTATTAATAAAATGAACTATATTAACTATATGAAAAAGATTAAAAATACTACTAAGATGTGCCAAGCACATCTAGTAGATCTAAAGATCTCTTGTGAGAAAGATCAAGGGATCATTGTGGGAGGGTTAGAATGCTCCCGCCATTGGTAAAATTGAAAGGAAAAACAAATGCAAAATATACCAGAAATATACACAGCAAACTGTAACATTGTTCAAAAAGATGGAAGAGTGTTTAAGACTGCTAAAAGAGTAAACATACAATGGTTATGGGCTCACGATGTAGGCACAACCAAATGGAATAAAATTATGTTCTATATGAATGATAGACCACAAAACTATAACAGAAGCGGATTTCAAGAAGATGCTGATTGGGAAGTGCATACACAGACACAACAGAAGCATTGGGAATTAAAAAAATCTCGAGTTAAATCATACAGTGGTAAGGCACACAGATATGCAGACAGAGGTAACGTTATTAGTCATACAAGTGCCGTGTTAAAATACACGGAAGACACAGACACATACAAATTTGATGCTTGGATTAGTCCTTATCATCATTTACAATTAACACTAGCACCAAACAACAGTGAACTATATCCCTACAGAGGTGAATATATGAACTATGATGCTGAACCAACAATGGGAGTGATAAAAAACCCATGGATGTAAAAAAACAAGAATATATGCTACAACACGACAAGAATATTGGCAAGTTGTGGACAGAAAGATATCAAAGTCAACAAAAAGTAGAACAACCAAAGATTGTTGAAAAACCATTAAGCAAATGTAATCTAAGACAAAGATTTTGGCAACCCAACAAACCAAGTTATTATGTAGTAACAGAGAACAAGCATTACAATTTAAATGTAGATGGAATAAGTCCAAAGTTCTATAAACTTGTAGATCAAGTAAAGACAGAAGTAATATTAGGTCATCAAAGTGGTTGGAAACTAAACAGATACAGCAGTGAAAATCTGTTATTTCAATTGCTTACAATGTATCAATATGACAAGTTAAAGTGTGCCACATTGGTATACAACAACCGACATATATCCTACAGATACCCAAGTTCAAACAGCAAAGATGGACAAGTGGGTAGTTGGTTATGGGATAGAGAATACCGAGATATACCTTTTAGTATATGGGAAGAGTTTGAATGAATTACGTAGACCGGCACTTAAACCACCCTGTTAAACTGCGTATAACGCACACACAGCCGCATCAATACGAACTCAGATGCAAACTGTGCGATAAACATATTAAGTGGCTAAATCCAGAGGATTACAGCCGTATAAATACTATATTAGTAAATGAACAAAGGAGAAACAATGATGGACAACCCGATAAAGAAAAGATACAAGAGACAGAATTTTCGCAATTGGTGGAAGGGAATGCAATCACACCCATATAAAGATCGTAAGAAGATGATTCTTAAATGGATGAGATTTGCGTCAAAAACTGTGGCCATGCGAGGTGATCAAAACCAACAAAAAGTGGTATACACCATATACAACAGAGCTTTTCATTCACGGTATGAAGTTCCCAGATATAACTGTAAACGTGTGTATGATATAGTTAATGCCAAACAGAACAAACACAGAGAAGAAACCCAAAAGCTACAGGCTATGCGAGAAGCACTATTAAAGGACGCACCTATATTGCGTAAAACAGTTAAAAAACGCCACATAGGTAGCATCAGGACGGGCAATGTATAACGCTGTTTTCTATCTGTATAGAAACCACAGACGTTACAGAGAAAAAATGACAGTTAGCAACAGATTGGATATACCAAAACAGGCCATGCTATACAGATTAGCTGACGAATTGGCCGGCTATACAATACACAAAGATGATGAATTGGTGGGCGAATGGTGGGATCGTAAAGCTCGTAAAAACTATAGTCAGGCTAAAGGTATAAGACCATTGGATGAGAACAATCCCATGGAAGACAAAAATAATGGGGGCAAAGGCGAACTTTAACCCCCAGAGCGACCCCCATCGCTCAGTAGTATTTAAACTATACAATAATAGTTTAACTATAACGATAAATAAAGGAGTATACAGATGAGAGAATCTAAAGAATATAATCAAGACTT
>CAACVD010000518.1_pt1 | contig 18791 bp, 25 predicted proteins | sample 2381771 | NCBI WGS metagenome assembly CAACVD01 (sample SAMEA5211965, study PRJEB30684) | marine metagenome | biome: Marine; feature: Epipelagic; material: Water | collected 2015-10-15 | depth 15 m | reverse complement strand
TGTTTGTTAATGCGCTCCCACTGCTAACAGATGTACCAGAAATAGTCATTACTTGAGCGCGCAGCTTGTTACTTGAACTTCCGTTTTTGAATGCAAGGACATGCTTTGCGGCATTTGCGTCATAAACTGTAGAAAGGCCGCCTTCACCATCAGACGCGGCACTTGTTTGCCCGCTTGCTGTACCCAGACTGATGCTGGTTCCTGAAACAGTGCCGACTACTCCCCATATATAATAACTATTGCCGCCGTTGGCATAAACTATTAACACTTTGTCTTGAGCAACGTCATAGGTTATGGAGTTAGTATCAGTGGTGTTGCTATTGTAAACAACGGGTGTTCCGAAGGTTATTGTATTGTCTGAAGCATTAGGAGTGCCTACTACGACATACCCGTAGCTACTATTCCCTACATAACTAATGATTGTTTTGCCACTTGAACTATCGAAACAGCTTGAAACATAGTCAGGGTTTGTTCCGGCTATAAAGTTGGCATCTGCTCCTAATGCCTCTGTGAACGCCGCTACCTGCGAAACCGTGCCATTAGTATTCAGAACCACAGGCTTGCCAGAAGCTACCGTGCCACTAGCCGTGAAATCGACAATGTTCTGCCCACCACCGCTGGGCAGCAGATCAGAAAGATTACTCATTTACACGCTCCAGCCTATTGTGCCGTTGATGTACACCAACGTGATCTCAGCGAAGTTCTTGTCGAAAGTAAGGTCGCTTGCGCTGGATGCAATGTTGGAGCCGTTCCTTGCTACAGCAAAACTTGTTGTTTCTGCTGCGCCTGTACCATCTTTAATGATTACAAAATCACCAGCAGAGGGGCTGGAAGGTAAAGTAATAGTGATGCTGCCTGCTGTAGCTACTACAAACTGTCCCTCTGTCGCACTCAAGTTTACGCCAGTAAGTGTTGGGTCAGGTTGACCAGAGGGCGCAGCGGAGGACCAAGTAGATCCGTTGCTGACCAAGACGTTACCTGAAGTGCTGGGACTGACTGAAGTAATTGCAGAAGTGCCACTTCCAATCAGTACAGCATTTGCCGTATGGGTGGCCGCCCCGGTGCCGCCATTAGCTACAGGCAGAGTACCTGTCACAGCCGAGGTGAGGCTTACACTTGATAGGGTTCCCCCCAGGGTTAAACTGCCAGAGGAGGTAACAGTACCTGTTAGAGTCAGTCCATTTACCGTACCAGCGCCGCCCACCGAGGTGACGGTGCCGTCACCCACATCAACAAACTGCAAAGCGTCTTTGACGGCTGCACCAGAACCCGCCCCGTCTGTATAAAGCCAAACAGCTTTGCCATTGGCGATTGTCACTTCCGTGCCAGAGCCTTGTTTGATGTTTATGGACTGCGAACCTGTCGTAGCGTTTTCTATCACCCAAAGTTTTGACACAGTGTTGGGTGCGAGAGTTACTGTGCGAGTCGTAGACAAACTGGTTGCCGACGTAATCTTTAAATAACTGGACCGGGTTGCATCAGCGCCACCATCCGTCATCGTAAAAGTGACATCTGCGTCAGATGGCATCTGCTTAGTACCATATCCTAGAGCTTCTCCGATTAGCTCCAGATTGGTATTTGTGCTTGTGCCCCAGGTTCCGCTCTCGTCGCCTGTGGCAATCTCTTTCAGTCTTAAATTATTTACATAAGTTGCCATATTTGAACCCTCGTTAAGCTGCCATTGGCACCCAGTTTGGTGTCTGTGAAGGCACCATCTCTATCCACATCGAAGTACCGCCAACTTCACCCGTCGCTTGCACCCCTGTTAAATTAACCGTCATGCTAGTGCTTTGGGTTGGTGTACCCACTTCACCTGTCGCTTGTACACCCGTCACGCCAAAGCTAATTGGCAGGCTGACGGTCACCGCATTTACGTGACCTGTAGCCGCCACACCCGTCAACGTAACATTGGCTGTACCCGTGGTAGTAACCGTACCTACCGCTGTGGTGGCTACCAAACTGCCGACGGTCACTGTACCTTGAGCGTCCACCACCACCGAACCCACACCGGTGGTGGCTTCAGACCCAGCGTTGGAGTAACCCCATCCGGCGTCACCCCAATCGCCAATACCCCAGCCATCCAGGGGAATGGTGACCGGAATACTGCCAGTAGCAGAACCGACGGCAGTGGTAGCCGCAACCCCAGTGACGTTTACTGTAACGTGGTATACCACGTTAACAATGACAGAGCCTACAGCCGTCGAGGCTTCTACACCGCCTACGGTGACGCTAGAGTCCCCTGCCAGTGTGACCTGACCAACCGCTGTAGTAGCCTGTACGCCAGAGGAGGTCTGCCCCCAGCCATCGCTACCCCAGCTATTCTGGCCCCATCCATCTAAACGGATGGTTACATCAGCCATTAGGCTATCCTGATAAGCGCCGAACTGCTGTTAAAGGTAGGCATGACCACAGCAAAATCACCCGCACTTGACGATTTATCCGAGCCAAAATCAAGAACTACCACGGTCGGATCTCCAGAAGCGGTATCGTTATAGATAAGCGCCCCTCTAGCCGTAATCGTAGATGTGCTCCACGTTTGATCGCCATACTCCGCGTAAGCTGTGGTTCCGCTAGTAAGCGGGTCCACATTAGTCAAGGCTTTGCCACCTGCGGAGTATCCGGTCCCAGAAACCTCATTAGAAGAGGTATAGGCCGTAGTAGCCGCATCAAATGATGCTGAGTTTGTATACAGCGCCATTTTGAAAGAATTGCCGCCTGACGCGGATAAGTTATGCACGGCTTTCAATATTTCTTGTTTGAAAGAAGTACACATATAATTCCCAGAAAAAGCCATGTCATAGTCTCCTGATGTGTTCTGCTAGTTTTGGATGACCAGCGTCTAAAAGTGCATTATAGATTGTAGTACGGTCACTTTGTATTGCTTCTTTCATGTACAAAGTAATCAAACCTTCGATATTTCCTTTAAATGCGTGTGCTTGTTGCTGCAATATAGGGTTCGCATCATCCGATATGCTGATTATCCTATCAACGCATCGAGCAGCAATTTCTTCCGGGCTAAACCCACGATTTTGCGTGGTTTGGACCTGAACAGGACCCGCTGCCATTTCTAAACCGTTGACGATCATGTTTTCTCCCTAATGACCATACCTGTCCTGTATTCATCGGTGACCTCTTTTGCCTCACCGTATTGTTTAAGTGCGACTAAAGACTCGGCATAGCGTTGCTCATATTCTTGCATTAGAGTGGGATCACCCTTCATATAAACGTATGCTTCGATTAAACAGCCATAGAGCAACGTCAGTTCCGCGTTCTCGCTTAACCAAGTAGTGCCTGTTCCCGCTCCAGCAGTCAGGCTTGCCGGTCTGTAGTAGTAATGTAATTCCACCGCGTAATTGCTATTTGGCGTAGGCCCTATGATAAAAGACGTTACGTTAAAGTTTGCATAAAATCTCGGATCGCCTGTTGTGGCCCTATCTGGGTTAAAACTTTGTATAAAACTTACGCTTTTGAAGTCGAGGAAATGCTTGTCGTTATTGGCGTCTGTAAAAGACAGCGAAAAAGGCGCTAGAAAATCAGTAGGCATAATTAGAAACTCATCATTTTGAGTCATATTGCCCTGGGAGTTTTTGCGAAACAAAGATAATTGGACGGTCTTCAGGATGCGCTCTTCTGCCGACCTAATAAAAATAGGTAAGTTATTAACAAAAGACGTTTCCGTATTTTGTGCATAATCTTGTATGGCCGTTTTCAAGCCGTCGTAAGTAAACGCCATTACCTAAATCTCTTTGTTTTTTTCGCTACCTTTTTAGGCTGCGAAGAAAATTGCTTACCCGCTTTTGTGTCTTTACGTTTCTTTCTCGTTGTTGCTGCGTATTCTTTTGAACTTAACGATTTAATCGCTTTTTCAGGAAGATACCTTTCTCCCGTCTTTGCACTCGGCTTGCCAGACTTGGTTCTCCATTTTTGCTTTGACCAATTCTTTAAAGACTTCTGCGACTTTTTTAAAGCCATTAGTTACGATACCCCCCACCTTTGGCTTTATATTGCTTAGCCAGCATTTGGGCTTTACGTCCACTCCACTGTCCCGGCTTACCGCCCTTTGATCCAGCCTTGATTCTGTTAAACATGGCCTTACGCATACCCGGCTTAGTGTAATTACCTGCCTCGTTTACACGCGACTTCGATTTTTTTGCTTCACCGCCTTTCGCCATTTTCATGGGACAGGCCATACCTAAATTTACTCGGCTAGTCATGACTTTACGGCGTATTTGCCTGACCTCCCATCCCGGAATGATTAGTGCAATAGTAGTATAGTGTGGGCGCTCCGACCGCGACGGTTATTCTCACATAAGCACCTGATGTACCTGGAGTGCCATTTACGGTCACACCTGTAGTGTATTCCGTACCTCCACCATGCGTACCATCAGACGTAGTAGAAAAGCGTAACGGATGAGTGCCTCCCGTTCCATTTGAAGAGTCTGACTGATCAAAAGTATAAGTGCTGCCTTCGTTAAGCGTCAGAGTAGGCTGCTGGCTACCGTCAATAAAGTACTTGTTGCCATACCCAGTAGAGACGACCGTTACAGTGAACTCTGTGTTTACATTAAGGGTTACAGAGCCTACCGCAGTGGTAGCGGCTATACCTGTCACTGTAGTGGTTGCATCCGGCAAGCTCACGGTAACCCCGCCTACAGCACTAGTAGAAGCAATACCAGCAAGCGTCACACTTGTGTTACCTGTGGCGTTTGTATTTACAGTTACGTTCCCAACTTGCCCAAATCCAGTGACGGGTCGTAGGTTAGGGTTTTCTACTAAAGGCACTCCAACGTAAATTGACAACACCATCGGCGTGGATGGTCGGGGATTACGCAGAGCTTGTGGGTCGGTAACATGCCTTCTTGGATCAAGCTGTGGTTGTTTCTTCTCCCATTCATCTGGGCCAACCAGAGCGCCTGTCCATTCTTTACGCATGTCGTTTAGCTTGTACACAAACCCAGATCGATCTGACACACCCAACGCATATTTACCTACGGCAAATTTTCCCACTATACCGGCCTCGCATACGAGATTGAGGGTTGTATAGTGAAAGATGCACGATCCCTGTCTTCCGTCGCAGCAGTAATGAACTCTTCTTCATATAAAGCTTTCAAACCAGAAGTGCGATCAGGCGCTAACTTAAGGGATAAGTAGTAAGCCAAACCGGCAGCTAAACATGGGTAAAACCTGAACGGAACTTCCATTGTGTTAGTAAATGTATCTGCATCTTGGATACGTGTCAGGCGGTTAAAGATTAAAACATCGGTATCATTATCGGGCGTCGGCCACACTTTTAACTCAGGCGTTATTAATCTGTTTAAAAAGAATTGATCAATACGTCCACTACTGGTTTTATTAGGTATCGTGAGGTAATCATCCCTACTAACTCTTGGGATACTAAAATCAGTATTGTCTCGACGTAATACAGCACTTAAGATGTCTATAGTGCTCTGTACGTCTGAAAGATCGACAGCAGCAGATAGTGTTGTCGTTGCACCGGAAGTAGCACCTGTAAGCGTTTCACCGTTGCTAAAAGTACCGGTTGGCAGAGTAATCGCCATGCTGGTGGTGCTAGGCTTACTAGTAACCTGGCACGTAGCCCCGCTTGTACCGCCGGTAATTGTTTCTGCAATTGTAAAACTGCCAGAGGCCGCAACGGTCATCGTCAACGTCCCACCAGGGTAAACTCTTATTCCTGTGGCCATCGTGATGCTTGTCTGACGTATCGTCCATTGATTTAGCCCACGGTTAGCCCATTCTGCTAGTAACAAATTAAGAGAGCGTTTTGCAGTTTTGAGGTCATAACCGGTGCGCACAGTTTTACCGCACCGCTCAAATGCTTCCTCGATGTAATCAGCAACATCTAGCTCAAAGTTTGTAGACGCAGAAGTCGTCATTATTTCTTCTTCTTAGCCATCATTTTTTTCTTCATGGCCATACCACCGCCACGCATTTTAATTGGTGTCTTTTTCTTCATTGCAGCCATGCCACCACCGCGCATCTTCATGGGGCCTTTGCTTGCTTTAACTTTCTTGACTGCACCGCCACCCTTCATGCCAGGCATTTTGCCTTTCATTGTAGCCATGCCACCACCGCGCATCTTCATTGGTTTTTTGCTGGCTTTTACTTTTTTGACAGCCCCACCCATAGCCGCTCGAACGGGCTTAGTGCCTTGCGGAACTTTTTCACCCATAGCCATACGCTTGTGCTGTGGTGTTTTATCTGAGCTTGCTATCGATCCCCCGTTTGCTTTTTTACGAGTGCGACTGCCTTTATCCATCGTAGATACGGCAGAGTAAGCTCTTTTACCCATAGCTTTCTCTGTGCCTTTGCTTTCGTCGCGACGGGATTTAAGGCTTTGAGTTTTTTTGCCTTTGTTACGGGCACCCATAGACTCATCTAATCTTGCATTGTACCCTTGTTTTTTACGCGCCATTTTGTAACCTCCGATAGTAGGATTCTCGAACTCTCAACATGTCTTCAAGACCGTGTTGTTTTGAATACTCGTTGTAGTAACCAGTTTGTTCTAGCTTAATTGATGCTTCATGCAACTTGCTAAGACGTTGCACAAATACCATCGCGTAATCAAGTTCAACATCAACCTCTAAGTTTTTACTGATGCTCTCTGTTTGCAGCAAGTCATTAGGCTCGTCATCTGGATGAAACGCCATTAGCCAGATGTCTTTTTCTATAAATATTCCTTGTGCAATACCCTCATTCATCGCATCCAAGTAAGCGTAATACTCTTCATGATTTTTTGTGTAATTCAAATCAATAAGAACAACTAAATCGTATTTGTCATCCCAGGTGCTGATTACCGAAGTAAGATCTTGATACGACGCCGAGGTCTTGTAACAAAACCCCACTCTATCCTCTGCCCACGACTTGGCGGCATACGGACATGCCGGCATATTGGCAAACTGCGGGTTTACCTGCTCGAGATACTCCTTTGACCAAGCCCTTATTTCATCTTCTATGGCCTCTACTACCATGCTTTGCACGACCAATATCTTGCGGTAAACTTATCTTTCGCTGTGTCACAGTTGTGTCTAGCTCTAAAATTAGATCGCCGCCCAGGCTGGTCTTTTTTAATCGTCATATTTGCATCACCAAATCTGACCATCTTTACTTCCGTGCCTTTTTTAGCCAACACCACGGACTTTTTCGCGCCTTTTTTACTACGCTTGGGCTTGTTATAACCCGCAAATGTTTCGCCGCGATACTTAAGCCTGCCACTGGACAGTCTTTCTACGTTTTTAGTCGTAGCCATTAGTTAAAAAACACCGTCAAAGCAGCTACATCTGCTGCTAAGAAATTTACAAAAGCACCGTCTTTACACAAAAGTCCTTCGTCCGGAATATCCGGATAATCAGAAGTATTTTGTGTGCCCGTAGTCAACAACTTCATAACAGTTGATCCGTTGTTACCATTGACAAAATCTAAAGTGCCAGCGTTGTTACTGTTAACAAAATAAACGCCACGAATACGAGTGCGACCAGCAAAAATAGTTGCTGATACTGTCGTTCCAGTACCGACTGTGACATTTCCTGTAAGAGCGCCATTCACAGCAACCTGTGTCACGGTAAGAAAAATTTTGGTTCCAGGAACGGTCGCAGAAGTGTTTGGTCCAGTTATATCTTCGGTCACGGCATTACCATTTACATCGGTGCCTGTAACCGTAAAAGTCCTAGCTCTCTCATCACTACCACCAGAAGTAATAGTCACATTCCGCGCTGGCACTAAAGTAGCCACGCCAGCAGAGGCCAAAGCACCCGTTATCGTAAGATTTGCCGCACCACCGGTAGTCTGCGAGGTTGAAATCCCATCGGGATCGGCGGCAGCAATATCAGACGATTGGATAAACGTCGAAAAAACATCAGAGCCTGACATTGTTTACTCCTCTATTTCGCCACGAAGAATCATGGCCTTGTATGCTGCACTTCCTGGCGGTGGTAAATCTGCCGACACCGTTTTCTTTGGTGTTGCTTTTTTCTTGGCCACAGTTTTTTTTGCAGCCGTCTTTTTTGCCGTCACAGGTTCGTCCTCCCAGGCTTCATTGACATCGGGAGTAGAGGGGTCATCCCCTCTAAACTCCCCGCTTTCTGTACGTGCTCTTTTGCGAGTAGCCATTACGGACTAAACTGATAAGCAACGCCGCGATCATTCGCGGAAAGCACATAGTCAATCCCCATGCTCTTAGTGCCTGTAGCATCTCCACTAACGGAAATAGAAGCAGGCGTCAGTAAAACGGTGGGAATATTGGCGGTATGCGTGCCTACCAATTGCTTGTCCTTAAAGAACTGCACATTACTGGTATTGTTGCCCTTTGTAGCTTTCCAGGCCAGTGTGCAAAAAGTGCCGTCTGTCAGGTCATGAGTGCTTGCCAACTCGGTTTTTGTCTCGGTGCCACCGCTTTCAGTGACAATGTGAAGACGACCACTTCCATCATCTAGCTGAAACCCTATGCGATTAGGGGAAGCAAAACCATCTTCGGGATTAGTCGCAAAGTTTTCACACATTCCAGAAAACACATCCATCTGACCAACACCCGAACCCGAAGTGGTGTCCACATAAAAGCGGCTTTCATACCACATGGACTCTCCGCTCACATTAGGAAGCTGGAAAATTTCGTTAGCTTGAATAGAGCCGCCATCATTATCAGTAGTGGCCGCAGATGTAATTAAAAGCACACCGTTATGAACGTCAGCAGCGATAGCAACTGTTGCGCCTGAATCTTTCACAACAACCCAACCAGTGTCTAGCTCGTCAACAAAATCATCCCATTTGACGCATTGGTCAGGCCAGATGCCCGTATTTAAATTGGTTAGACCTTTTTGTGAGGTCGAGTAAAGGATAGGTCCTTTAAAATGAGTAGCCATGTAGTGTTCTCCTGTCGTGGCCAGTGTCTATTGCGGGATGCAATAGTCAGGTAACGGGTTGAGTATAGCGGAATAAAAAAAAGGCGACAATAATGCCGCCTTTTCCTTGTTTCGTAGCTGTAGCTACTAAGCTCCTGGGGTTCCGAAAACACAACGCCAATCAGAAACACCGAAAGCATAACGCTCACGTGCCTTGAAACGTAGGTTTCCAGTGTCAAAGTCGCCTTCAGTGCCCGTAGTTAGGGGCGTTCTGTTAAAGACCTTGAACCCGTTAGGGCAGTCTGTCTTGATAAAATACGCATCAGGGTCTGTGAAGAAATGGTTTACAACCGCTCCTTCAGGCAACATGCCCATAGACTTCATAGCGTTTATATCGTTGTCAGCCGTTCCTGATCGCAAATTGGAGTTGATAATTCTCTCCGCAATAAACTGTAACTCTTTTGGAATCAACAGCTTAGTGCCGCGAACAGCGATCTTCAAGCCTCTTTCATCAGTAAAACCTGCTATTTGAATAAGCATATCTTCTAGAGAAGTCTCATTCAGATCCGCTGGTACGGTCAGCAAGTTGTTTTGATTGCCGGACAGGCTAGGGTGTGCAGCCGAACAAAGCGCAGCACCGTCACCAATTGGCGAGGCGGTAGAAAACGCGTTGTTTAGAATGGTTGCACCTTTAATCTGCCTAGTCTGTGCCATAGAACGGGCCAATGCACGAGTGTAGCGAGTTGCTAATTTGTCGTACAAGTTGTCCTCGACAGCCTCTTCTGTAATAGAAAAAGCCAGAGCAATGGTTTCCATCGTGTAACGTGCAGTGTAAGTCTCCTGCGCGTTATCGAAGTTAATGGCACTACCTTCTGATTTTACAGGGGCAGTTCCAAATCCAGACAGCATCACCTCTTCTTCAAAAGCTCGATCAGAACCTTCGGCATCAAAGATTTCAGCAGCCTCGTCTGTATAACGATCATACTCCAACCCAAATAAGGCATTTAGGCCGGGTTCTAGTTCTTTGGCTAATTGCGCTCTAGAAATAGTCATTAGCGGCCTCCTTAGTTAAGTCCGGTTGAGTCGGCAGTAGTTTGTGAATCAAAACTACGTGTACCGGCATTGAAGTGAGCGTTCAAACGTACAACCATAGGGATGCCAGCGGCCGTAAAGTCGCTATTTGCCGCATCATCGATTATACCCACGATACGCAGGGGGAGAGTTGCAGTCGCTGCAACTGAAGCCACGTTTAACGCACCGCTGGCTTGACCTGTGTCCGTGGAACCTGTTCTCGCAGAAGTTCCGAGAGAGGCGTTTGCAAAGATTGTTCCAATCGCAGTCGCTCGATCAGTTAAAGAAGCATCAGATGCAATCTGGAATAACTGATTTGGGTTATCTGCGATAAAAGCTTTGACAGGATGGTTAGTGTCAACGCTTACGCTGTTGGAACCGGGCCAGTAATTTAAAAATACTGGCTTCTTCTGTACAGAGTCGTGATACATAACACCTGTCATTACGCCAAGTGCTTGAGTAGTACCACCGTCTGTTGCGCCAGCTTGGTCTATAAACCCACTAGCTAGAGGGACAACGATAGCGCCGTTGAACAGAGGATTAGTCTGATTACTCGCTATCTCATATTCTGTGATACCCGTTGAATTGGGACCACTACCCACCATGCCAATAGGACGTAAACCGTAGGCAGTTTCTTGATTTGCCATTAGATAAATCTCCTATACGGTCACTCTTTATGAGGACCACCAAAAGTTACACGAGATTGCCGATCAGGCTTGCTGATCGACATTGAGTTATGGGCATTGGCTTTCATAAGATCCTGGTCAACGGCTTCTTGCAAGTCCGTGGCACGGCCTTGATAGTAATCATTTCTTTCGCCTACAGTTTCTAACGGTATTTTGGCCAGCATAAGCCCACCTACTCCAATAATACCTTCGTACCTACCTGAATCTATCACTGGACACTCGAAATCAGGATGCTCGTCGGCTCTAACCAACTCATATCCTTCACGTAACCTAGCCGAGACATTCTTAGTGTCCTGGAAGCCACGTGCTTCAGCGCGTATCCAACGATGTTTGAACCCAGCGGGTGCAGGTGGTGCGTCAAGGCTTGAGGTTGGTGCCCAAGGCTTACGTTTTAGAGATTTCTCTCTGGTCAATTCTGCGCGAGGAGTTTTGGTGCCCTCAAAACCTTTTTTGTTTGCTGACATCATATTCTCCTATGCTTTGACATGCTTCGCGTATTCTTCTAGCGGCACCCCAAGCTTGTTTGCTACCGCAACCTGGCTTGGTGTGAGTTTTACCTGTCGGTTTTTGCGTCCACTACTGGTACTTCTGGAGGCACTAGCAACGGTCTGAACGGGACGTTTGCTACCCTCTTTTTCTGCGCCAAATTTATGCGGAAAATTCTGCTCAACTCGACGATCGATCTCATCATAGTATTCTTGGGATTGCGGGTCAAATCCCTCTTCCTCAACTAATCGCTTATGTATGCCAAAAGTTGCATAGGTCATGGCATCATCTTTGCCAAACCAAGTGTTTTTTCGCGCCCAGGCTTCAGCTTGCGGATCAGGGGCAGCTTGCGGCGGTGCAGCTTGAGCCTGTGGCTGTTGGACAGGGGCAGGCTGTTGCACTGCTTGCTCCCTGCTTTCTTGTACCTGACGCTGTCGAACTTGCATTTGCCTAGAGGCATCAGCATGTTTTTGAGCAGAAACAGCCAGTTGCGCTATTTTAGTTTGGGCTTCAACAACGCCGTCGGGGTCATTTGCCAACATGGCTTTTTTCAATTCTTCTTTTGCTGCATTTTCTTCTGCGGCTATCCGACCGCCATATTCTGCTAAATACCCCGTATCCAGAGTGCTTACCTGAGACTTAAGCTTGTCGGCCTCTGACTTTACGCTTTGCGCGTATTGTATAGCCTCTTGCTCCCGGCGTTCAGCCTCGCGCATTTTTTTGGTTAAGCGGTCAATTCGTTTCTTTACATTTAAATTGACTTTTTCGTGCTCATCTTCTGTTTCTACCTCTGGAGCAGCATCTACCTCAACTTCAGGCGCACCTTCGGCCTCAGTTGACTCATCGCCTACCGTAACCTCGGCCTCTTCGTAATCTGAGAAATCAAGGTCTACATTCCCGTCGTTGGATACGTGCGTGTTTTTAGTCATGGTTGCCTCACAAACTTAAAATATCATCAGGGTTAACAATCGTGGCAATTACCTCGTCATCGTTAATAATCCGGCATTCCCCGCCTTCGATACGAAAACGAGTGCCTCCATATCGAGGGAAGATGACCCACTGGCCTTCTTTACACCAAGGACCATCTGGGTACCTGTCTTTATCAGCATAAGCAGCCGGTCCAACTTTCACTACATAGCCCACAACCGTTTGAAGCTGATCCTCCAGCTTGGTCTGCTCAGTAAGAATTATTCCCCCTTCAGTTCGAGATTTACCACGATACGGCAACACTAAAAGACGCCAACCCGAGGGCTGCGGCATTCTTTCGATTACAGATAGATCAAGTTTGGTGGGGTCAAAGAAAAGTTCTTCTTCGGGAACATAAGCGTCAGTGGCTCGGCTGACTGTTGCTTCTACAGCCGGCACTGCTTCCGCGATGAGTTTCTCATCGTGTTCAGCTAAAATCATTGTATTGCTCCTGTTTTTTTAGCAGGTCCGAGAGTTCCTGGTGTACATACGATAAAGCGTTCAACTCGCCCATACAGCTTTGATACTGCTGCATGGACGAAATACCATTGTTTTCTAATATTTCGATAACAGACTTACGTCTATTTTCGATTGTGCTTTGAACGAATTGCACAATTTGCACTGCATCCACAACAAATACCTCATAAGTCCGATATTGTTGCGTATACTAATGGTTTTATTTACGTTTGCGAGTCTTTTTTCGGGTTCTACCAGCTTTATCTAGCGCAATAGCCATTGCTTGATTGCGAGGATAACCATCTTTCTTCAATTGACTTAGATTTTTGCTGATAGTTTTCTGACTCTTACCCTTTTTTAGCGGCATAAATCACCTAATTGATCGTAAACTCGCCACCGCGCAGCATGGCACCCATGCCACGACATGTTCCACGTGTAACAGTGCCTTTTGCCGTGTTTGGCGTGGGAATTTCTTTGTAATTACCAAAAGGAACCTTGCCCTGGTCCTTGATTACCTCAAATTTAGTGGCTTTTGGTGGATTTTTGGGAGGCGCGCCCCCTATTTTTACTCGGCTTGTCATGGCGTTTCTCCTTCTTTCTGCCGTAAACGCATATCTTCGCGCATATTAGAGGCGTCGATACGCTGAGTGGTCTGTTTTTCCTGTGATTGAATGCGTTGAGAGAACTGACGCGCTCTTTCCGCTAATTTTTCTTGCTCAAGCTGCAATTTTGCTTGGTCATTCTGGATATCGGCCAGTGTTTTCTGCTCATCAATGGCCAATTCGCGCTCTTTTAGCGCCAATAAAGGATCTGGCCCCTCTTGCTGCGCACCGGCCATGATCTGTTGGCTCATCATTCTGACTGAGGCCACCTTGTCAGCTACGATCGTAGCAATTAACGCCTCAACCTGTAGCATATCTTCTTCGGTAGCCTCCCGACCCCCGCTCTGCTGCAGGAATTGTGCGGCTGCTTGCTCCTGGGCAAACAATTTAATGTGCTCCATGATGTGCTTTTGCAGGCTAATTGCTACGTTTGGTAACGATTGCACTATTCCAGAGGCCATAAAGGTCAGGTGCGCCGCAATATGGGCATCGTGATCTTGACCCTCAAAGGCTTTAAGCTCAGTGCCGTCCAAAGCGTCAACATTCTCCTGTGCCGGATCTTTTGGCATAGGTGACTCCAACTCTGGAGTGCTCAAAATGCTATCAATATCCCTTACGCCCAGGGCCTCGTACATACGACGATACGCCTCGGGCAAATTATGTAAGTCCGGAGCCTGATTTGCCAACTCTAATTGAGACTGTGCCAAGGCAATGCGCTGCGCTTGTGAAAAGATATTGGGGTTTGATACAGGTAGGATATCTATTCTGTCATCAAAGTCTTGCGCCATAATCTGGGGCGCGGCACCCGCGACTTCATAAGGATATTCCTGCGGTAAAAATTCATGCATTACCCGCGCTAGAATCTTAAACTCTTTGCGCATAGCGTAATGCAATCGCTTATGAATCGCGCTCATCACGCGAGTGCCTTGCTCCAACATGGCTACCGTAGTGCCTACCGCCGCACCTTGATTGCCATCTCCCACCTTCAAATCGGTAATCGTGGCAAAGCGTTGACCGCTCTCCACTAAAAAGCCCAGCAACTGAAACAAAGTCTGATCCGGGCCTTTGAAAGGCAGCGGCATAAGGCTGTCTCGGATCGCACCCCCAGGCGCATCTACGTCCCTAAACTCACCGGGCTGCAACGGATCGGCATCGTCCCTGACCCGTAGGCCACGGGCCTTGAATCCTGCCGGTAGATTCGACAAAGTTCCGGCGTCAATGAGTTGACGCAGTGCAGTGGTCGCGCTCCGCGACAAACCGCCAATAGTGTGTATCAAGCCCAAGCCGTAAAACCCAAACCCTGGCAAGAACTTGTAATGCACAAAATAGTCTATTTTCTTGAATGTCTCGTCGCCCTCTTTGTAGTTGCGACGGATAGACAAAATGGTGTTCATGTCCTCACAAATAGTAACGATGTAGGGCAGCTTGATGCCTGTCGGTTCACCATCATCACCCATGTGCTCAAAGCCGGGTAAATCTAAATCGGCGTGAAACTCAAGAATCTCGGTGTCGTAATCATTAGACGTATGCGATACGCCATCGATCTTGTTTATCTCTTTCTGCACCTGGTCGTCATTAGTGCCACCGCCCGGACTGACCGCGATATCGCGATAAAAGCCTGCAATCTGCTGCTTACGCAAGTCGTTCATATTCATAGGAATACGGTGCGTAATGGTCGGGCAAGTCTCTAGACTGCTTGTCTCATAAGGCACAATCAAATGCGTAGCAGGCACAAACGTGCTCACCGGCCTATCTAGAGCCGCATCGTAATAGACCTTTTTAAAAGTCGATCCGGCCAGCGGTAAATAAAACAGCATCTGGTCAAACTCTGGAGTGTATTCCTCCATGACGTTTGTCAGATAGTAATTCATAAACTGCTTAACACGTTGAGACTGTTGCTCTTTCTGCTTGTCTACAACGCCCATGATGATCGTGCGAACAGGGCCAGACGGGGGCAATAGCTCGTTATATGCCTGAGCCTGGAACTGCGTAGCCGCTTCGGCTAACAAAGGATGCGTAACGCCGGTGGCTCCACGGAAAGGTTCCGTAGGCTGCTCGTAATGGAAACCTAAAAGCTCCAAACCTTTGGAGTAGGTGTCCATCCAATCTTTACGGGTTTCTCGGTTGTCTTCGTACTGACCCAGCAGATCGCTGGCCAAGGTGCCTAAATCCGTGTCATCCAGTTCTTCCGCTAAATTGCGGTAGAAATCAGACTCATCAATAACTGGCCCGTCCGGCTGCGGATCAAAGTCAACGATAGCACTACCGTCATCTTCGGTAATGACTTCAATGATCTCGCTCATTATTTCTTTTGGACGCAGCGAGTTTGGAATGGCTACTTCAACCTGCTCCTCAATCGTCAGTTCCGGAGAATCACTTAGCCGTTCTACCATCGAGGTTATCGGATCGTTGCCATTAGCCATGTTATCTTCCCATTATCCGATCAAGCTTAGACAGCATCTGCTCTGACGGCTGTACTCCAGCGCGACGGCTCAGTATATTCTGAACGCCCTGCTGACGTCTTTGCATTGCCATTTCGTCCGGCCCCATCGACACAGACATGCGAAACTCATCGTAAGCATTGCTTGGCTCAGATACAGGACCGCCGTGCTTAAAGCCAAAAGCGGTAAGGTTCAAGCCTAGCTCCTGTGCTCGTTGCTTTGCCTGCTCTTCTGTCAAACCAAAAGCATCCGCTGCTTGGGCTAGAGTCAAGCCTTGCGCCTTTGCAAAGTCCAAAGCCCTGGCACCGGCCTCTTGCGAAGTGTACTCCCCCTCACCAATAGCCCTCGTAGGGTCATCAAAAAATTTGACTATCTCTTCAGACGGCGGGGCATAGTTGGGCATTACAGGGGCAGCGGCGGCTGTCTCTGTTATAAATCGCCCACCCTCGGGACCAAGGCCCGTTTTATAGTCACTGGCGTACTCTAAAATTGAAGGGGCACTGATTGTCGAACCAAGGTTAAAGCTAGGTCGCTCTCCTGCAGCTATCAGTGGATTGACCGCATCTGCAATCTGCTGCGCCGTCAAACCCCCGGTGCGCACGGCCAAATCGCCTATGCGCTGGGCTGCAATATCTTTGGTATTAGAAGTGCGAAAAATATTCTGGATGTCTTTCTCGAAGGCCGGCCCTCCCGCAGGATTGACCTTAATTTGGTTGGTCGTAACATCCTTCAAAGTGTTGGTGTCGCCCAGCCCCGTGCCAATGTTAAGCACGTTATCATCTACAGTGCTGACGTTGCCCATGCCGCTGTCAAACATATTCAAAGTGTCTGCGCCGGTGGCCACGATGTTTCCTGTAGTATCCAAGGTTCCAACCGTAGCGGTGCCCGTCCCATCCGGGTTGATACCCATGCCGGTGCTGGGAAACTGCGTAAATGTATTAAGCTCACCGATATTAGGACCCGTGCCCGTGGCAGTGGATTGGCCCATCGTAATCGCCGTGGTCGGGTTGCCCTGGGCATCCAGGCCGCGAGTCACAACGGGGGTCCCACGGGTTATGTCCCGCTTTGGAAAGTTCAAAGGGTCAAATAAACCCGAGGCCAAACGACCCGTCCTTTGCAAATCGGCAACGGTGGTGCGCCCCGCGCCAGGATTTAGAGTGCGAAAGTCCTGCTCTGGCGAACGAAACTGAATAGATTGTGGGCTCAAAAGCTCGTCAAGGCTTAGGGCATCCGAGGCTACTAAGGGGCTTGTCGTCCCAGCGTCAGCAATCCGACCCAGCAACGCTTCAAAGTTGTCATCAAACTTAGCTTTATCTTCATCCGACCTTGAGCTTTTTAAAGGCGGCGGTGCCCCAGGCATGGCGTTGTCAAAATCAAAATCCTCGGAATCAAAAACCGACCCGTACTCATACCCCGTCTCCGGTAGATACTGGGCACGTATCTCCTCTGCAGTCATGTTGCCACCAAAAAAATCCGCTACATCTGCAAAATTTATTTGACCGCCATACAAATTCAGAAAATAAGCGTAAGCGTCCTCTAACGCGCCAACATTGCCACCGTATTTACTACGAGTCTGCTTGGTAATGGAACTTAACTGCTCCATCACCTGGTTGCGAGTTAGCGCCTGACCTGAATCAAAGCCGGACTCAATTTCATCTTCATCCATAGTATCTTTGCTCTCTAGGCTCTGGAGTTTCCCAATCGTCCGAAGGCAACTGCACAAAGTTGCCCTGGCGATAACGCATCAACGCTTGTGTGGTGCTGTCCACCAAGTCATCAAACTCCCCATTAGGAAAGGCTGCACACTCTTCAATCAACTCGTGCGCCCACTGCTCGTCAGGAAACCATATCATCCCACTCTCAAACAACGGAGCCACACTGTGTACCCGCGACAATTTATCATTTCCCCGACTAGGGGTAAAGTTAACCACAGGAATACCCATATTCTGCAACTCATGCGTCAACGGCAATCCCGTAGCCTTCGCTTCTATAATTACTGTTTCTGGGTCCCAAAAACGATACAGGTCATACGCAATCTGCTTTAACTCAGGGAAATCCCAACGCCCTTTCTGAGAATCCAATAATATCAAAGCGGGGGTCCCAGACTCTTCAGGATAGAATACACCCCACGTGGTTATCGCACTGTAATCCGCTGTCTCACGCTTACTAAACGCCGTATCATAACTCTGTATCACATACTCCAGAGCAGGGACCGTCTCCTTCTCCCACATCTGCCACCACTCACGCTTTAGTATCGAAGTCTCATCACCAGTAGGATTCTGCTGATACTGCGCATTCCACTTGCTAACAGGAATAGACGCCTTTACCGCCTCAAGGTCAGGCAAAGGCCAATACTCAGGCCAACAAGATGATCCGCTGGGCATGATTGCAGGTAACTCAACCACCTCCCACTGATCCGCGTCTCTATCCCGGCCCTGGGCACGAATCAACTGTCCCGTCAGATCCTTCTCGGACCAGCGGGTCATAACCAGAACTATCGCTCCTCCCGGCTGGAGTCGCTGCCTTGGGCCGCCCGTGTACCAATCCCAGGCGTCATCGAAGCCAGCATTCGACATAGCCGTCTGCTCTGAGTGCGGATCGTCAATAATAAGTAAGTCGGCACCACGACCAGCAAGGTTACTGCCAACACCAACAGCATAGTACATACCGCCACGAGCAGTATCCCACCTTCCACTAGCTTTTGAATCAGCGGCCAAACTCGCGTCCGGAAAAATATCAACATAATCATCCCGCTCCAATAGGTTCTTTGTTTTACGACCAAAGCCAACCGCAAGCTCCGTGGTGTGCGTGGCCTGGATGATCTTCATATTAGGATTCTTTCCCATCATCCATGCAGGAAACAGGAAACTAGCAAACTCTGACTTGGTATGACGCGGAGGCATGTTGATAATCAGGCGCTTTAGATCGCCCGTGGCCACACGTTCTAGCTTATCTGCAATGATCTTGTGGTGTTTACCCGCAATAAACTCGGGCCACATAGCTTTTACAAAAGGTATAAAATTATTGGTGCAGGTTTCTACGCGGTCCAACTGGGCCAAACGTAGCTGCAAACGAAGGACTTTGTCCGAAACTTCCTGTAAAGGTTCACTATGCGACATATGGGCGTATGGTAACATTTTTTATGGTGATTGTTAGTGAAAATCATACACTTTCACCCTTGCTGCGCGAGATCCCCTACTGCTTTGCTCAACAGATGCCTCTTCCCCG
>CAACVD010000516.1_pt1 | contig 18879 bp, 24 predicted proteins | sample 2381771 | NCBI WGS metagenome assembly CAACVD01 (sample SAMEA5211965, study PRJEB30684) | marine metagenome | biome: Marine; feature: Epipelagic; material: Water | collected 2015-10-15 | depth 15 m | reverse complement strand
CACTGTTTCATCAAACTCTGGGAAATCACTTTTAGGAATATATTTCCAGTTCTTAAATATCTGTCTGTCTGAGAATATAGCTCTTTTACCTTCACCGAATACTCTCCAATAATCAGGATCTTTATCTTTTAATCTTTCTATTTCACTTACTGTTTCTGAAGGTAAAAACTTATTATCCTTATATGTAGAGATAAATAGATCTGCATCATCTCTATCTGCTAAATCATATAGGTAGTGTATAGGATCTGATGGATTGAAATCAATTAGAATATACTTTCTAGTTCTTAGGGCCAACTGCCTAAAATCTTCTTCAAAACACTCATTACCCTCATTCATCCATAATATATCCCTGGCAGAACCTCTAATCTTTTGTGGATCATCAGTAGAAAAGAACTCTAGTGTATGGCCATTGAACTCAAATGTGTTATCTGTTTTATTATGCACTCCTTGGAAGTAAATACCTAAACCCTTAGCTATATGCTGAAAATCCCTTAGAACTGATCTTTTAAGAGCTGGTAATGTCTTTCTAACTACACTTATTGTTAGTGGTTCTGTTTCTGTAGTCATTAGATATAAACAGTATTGCATCAAGCTCCAACTTTTCCCACTTCTCGTTCCCCCTTGAAATATTCTCAATCTCTTATTGGAATTTACTGCTTGATAGAACTGCTTATTACAGAACTCTTTTAATCGTTGTCTTTCTCCTGGGCCGGTGTCCATTCAATTAATCTGGATTTTATATCTCCTTGAACTTCGGTAATTTGCTTTTCTACATATCCTCTTTTCTTTCCTTTTGTTTTTAATAGAAATATTGTAGCTGTAGTATTACCATCTTTAATTTGCCTATGCAATTCACCTTCAGCAAAGTCAAGTGTTACATTCTCAAGATCTTCTACCTGAGCTTTATACTTTGCATCTTTCTTCATCCAATCATAATGTGTTTTTCTATTTATACCCACTTCTTTAGCTGCTGTAGATACCACACATAAATTCTGTTCAAGTGCTGAAAGCATTTGTCTTTTTTTATATGTTACATTTTGCTTACTCATACTACAAATTTATGAAATTTATAATCCACAATACCCACTATCACATTCATTGAAGTCAGATTCAAATAATTCAAACTGTAATTTAAAGTTTTTAATGTCTTTATATCTTTTATGATTTATCCATCCATCTCTCTTATCTCTGCCTAATTCTTGATTTTCAAACCATTGCATTTTATTTGGATGCAAATCATACATTTTTTTTAACAACAATTCATTTTTATGAAAACAACCTACACAATTATTCATCCAAGCAAACCGAACTGGTTTATCTTTCCAATATTCTTCAATATTGTCTTTATAAATATTGTTATCTATTAAAGGAAATACTGGTTTTTGCCATTCAATATAACCCCATTTATTCCTAGAACCTCTTTTACCTACTATTGTTTTCATCTCTAAATATCCGTTTTTGTTAGTTTTTTCCAGTGTTCTTTTAGCTCTTGATTGCTCATTAGCTCTAAACCCTAATCTAAACTCACATGGTTGATTTATATTCTTTTGCCACCAATCAAACAATGGATGCATTTTAAGATGTGTGGTGCAATATCTATGAAGTTTGTTAGGCAACCAGCCACCTTTAGTTTTAACTACTTCATCAAAAGAAATACCACTAACCCAATTTATTTTACTACCAATAAACTGTTCAAGATCTAAAATAGTATATATGATAGTATCATCTTCAACTGTTCCAATGAACTCTTTACCTATTTTATCAGAAACTATTTGTCTTATATTTTTATCAGGAAATAAACAACTCTTATCATTTACAGTAACTAATGCAAAAACATTATAATTAGCTGGATAATGTGCAGCAATATAAGCTGATGTTTTACCCCCTGATATTGTGTTTATTATTATTTTGTTCATAAAAGAAAATATTTAACTCCCATATCTTTTTACTTGCTTCCTTTTGATTTGGATAAGTAACTGGAGATCTGGTAATTAAACCATTATTATCTACTTCAATATAACATTCTTTTCTATATCTAATTGGAACTATATATATTTTAATATTATGTTCTAAACACCAGGATTTAGCAACCAACTCTTTATACATTACAGCTTTTTAAAATTTCTAAACATAATTCTTCAGGTATTTTACTCCTTTCATAGTTATTTTTCAACCCCTGTGTACCTTTCTTTGTTACACCTAATTCTTTTTTTCTATTATATCCCCTTGGCTGTCTATCATGATGGCAATTGGGATTACCATTAAAACATTCTGGTTTAGGTTTCCAGCCATTTGGATTAAAAATAGAATATAAATTATTGGTCCAAATATCAGTTGGTTTTGCTCTATTATCACCATAAGTGCAATACCATACTGTAGTTTTTGGAATACCTTTCATAAAATCTTGTTTTCTTAACATACCTCTTGGATTCTCAATAAACCAATAATTAGGTTTTAAAATATTAATTAACTCTAATGTTTTCTTAACAATCTTATCACTTTTAACTGCAAAATCTGATAATGGTTTATTATGTGGTCGGTGTTTTGAAATTGCAGCTATGCTATATGTTGTACAAGGTGGAGATGCCCAAATAATATCAACTTTAAAAGGTATTTTTTTAACATCAAAATCTAAAATATCAACTGCATAATCAATACCTTCAAAACTATTCAAATCACTTGAAAAAACATTATAACCTAATTTTTCAGATGCTTTACCAATACTTCTGCTACCAGCAAATAATTCTAATAGATTCATTATATTCCTTTATAAATTAATTTTAAATCTTCATGATTTATTCTATTTCTTTCAATAATCAATGCTAAACCTAACACTAAGTAGTTTAAAGCATCAGCATATCTTGATTCAATAGGTTCTGCACTTATTAGATTACTATCTTTTGTATGACTGTAAATAGCTTGAATATGCTTATCCAGGAACACTGCCCATACTTGTAATGGCTCTATTCCTATTCTTTTTGCAGATGATTTAAAATTATGCAGTATATCAACATTGTTGTTTGTGTACTCAGGTTGTTTACTGTTCATAATGTTTTCAGCTAATTGTATTAGCTCTTTTCTTAATTTTTTGTATTCTTCTTTATTCATAATTTAAGTGGTTTTGATTTATAGTTAAAATGGTATTTTGTCTTTTTCTATTTTAATTGATGGATTATTTTGTTCAACTGGTAAATAGATGCCACCAGAATTAAAATCTGGAGCTATTTCTATTTCTCCTAATTGTCCATTTTCTTTTCTTTTTATTTTTTGAAAAGATATTTTTACAACATCAGATCCATATTTTGTTTTATCACCAATTACTCTATGACATACAATGCCATTAAATGCTTTATTAAAGTAATCAGCTGATCCAGAAATAGAATATAGATTTGGCATTTTATATATACCATTCTCTGATTCTATTTTTCTTGGATGTGCTACAAGAAATAAATGAGTATTAGTTTGCTGACAAAACTGAGTTATAAAACTAAGTTGTTTTCCAATATATGCATGATCTTTTTGTTCTGAATGATCTAGCATATTCCAGGGATCTATAACACAAACATTAATTCCTTTTTGAAATACAAGTTCTCTAAACCTATCCAGAATCCCTTTTAGAGTTAAGTTTTCTAAATCAATTTTAATCCAGTAAAAGTGTTCTTCAATAAAATCTTTAGTATTGTTAAGATCAGTAGTATCACAATTTTTCTTATTTAATTTATTAGCTATTCTTTTAATATGCCCTTCATAAGGGAATGATTCTGGTGAAAACATAGCACATCTAAATCCATGTCTAGTTGCTATGTTACATAGTAATTGGTCCAATATATCGGATTTTCCAGAATTAGGTATTCCAGTAACCACTGTCCATTCTCCAAATGCCATTTTGAAGTAAGTATCTGATCCTGGCAAATCCACTGTGTAATTGACAATTCCATTTTCATTAAAGTTAATAACATCTTGCCATATATTATCAATATTTAATACACCTTCTAATGGAAAGTTTTTAGCATCTTTTATTATGTTTCTTAATGTTTCTGGCCCTTTTTGTATTAATACTTCATTAGCATCTTTATAATCACCAAAATCAACATATTTACATTTATACTTCCCAAATCTTCTAGCTAATTCATTTCTTAATGCCATACCAGCATCATCATTATCAGTACAAAGAATAATCTCTTTTTTGTCTTTGAAGTATTTATAACAATTATCTAAGTATTCTAGTTTTTGAGATCCTTTACTTGCACCATTTGGAACAGATACAACAGAATACAAACCACATTCATGCAGTGATAATGCATCCATTTCACCTTCTACTACATAACATTTTTCAGAATCTTTAATATTATCAATGCCATAAAATATTAATTCTGCACCTGAAACTAATTTAAAATTCTTCTGGCCATCTCTATATTTAACATTAACAATACTATCATTTCTGTAGTAATTGAAATTTATACATTTTCTTTTTGCCCTTACTTGTGGCATATATTCAAAAGATTCTCCAATCTTCCAATGAACTAAAGTAGGTTCTGTGATAGATCTTTCAGCAAACCATTTTATTACTCTGTCAGTTAAGTTTACTTTTACCTTTTCAGGAACTACATATTCTTTCTTTTGTTTAAATAATACATTTCCTTGCCATCCACAGTGATGACAATTAAATAATCCTTCATCAATATTTACTGACAAACAATCATCATTCTTGTTTCTTCTTTCATGACTGCATTTAGGGCATTTTGTTTTGGTGGATCCACTTTGCCTTTTTAAGACAATACCAAGATCCTGGAGTTGTTTTAAGTAATTCATAATATTCTATTAACTGGTTTTATATTTCTAAGTCATCTAAATCTAATAATCTTTCTTTATCTAATACATAAGCCATAACTCTAGTCATTCTAAGGTTTTGTGGCTTAAATAACATTCTATTAGTTGCAAAACCCTCAAATCTAAATTTAGGATATTTTGAACTAAATAATGCAAATAATTGACATTCGCTTTTTGCATACTCTGGAACCATTAATGGATTTTCTGGATTTCTATTTGCCTTAACATCAACAGTCATATTCCAAATAAATGCATCATAATAATCTGTTCCTAATTTTTTGGATGTGTTATGAATTTTAAAATCTGGATATAAATTTAGTTCTCTACAGAATATAAATTCAGCACCAAAGCCATGAATATCCAATTCTACTTCACTGTTTTTATTTACAGTGCCATAGCCATTCCATCCAGTTTTAACTTTATTTTCATGCCTTTGTTTTGCAGCAAGTTCAACTATTTGCTGTTCATATTTATCTAAAGTATATACATTTCCTTTATTCATTTTTTAAATAATTTTTAATTTCTTGAATTTCTATTTGATTTAATACTTGTGAAATATTAAATTCATTGAGCTTAGTAGTTCTTGTTACAGCTCCTAATCTTTCAGATCCATCAGGATCATTATAGATAACATATTTAATTAAGTTTTTAATCTTATTATAACCTTTAGGTTTATTATGTATTTTATATTCATCAAAAAATCTGTCAACCCATTTTATTCCATTCTTATCTAGGTTTCTTAATTTAAGTAAAGTCATAAATCTCTTATTCCAGAAATCATCATTTCTCATAAACTTAACAACTAGATATAATTCTTTTAAATCATAGCCATCAATCCTTACACATTTATCAATACACTCAATCCAGTTTAATTCCTGGGTTTTATTTTTTGGTTGATATTTGGTGGCAAAAAGCTCTTTAAAATGAGGGTATGCATTAATAATACTTTTATTAATATTATTATATATGTTATTAATATTACTTTGTGAAGAAAAATCCATGCACGGCTTTTCCGTGTCTGGTTTTTCCGTGTCTGGTTTTTCCTTGTGTGGTTTATCATTTAGGTAATAATTAATCCCTTTGAACTTTCCATTGTCTAATACTTTCTCCCTAATTAAAAACCCAGCATCTATTAATTCAGTAATTCTTTTTCTAATGGTTTCTTTACTTTCTTTAAAATGCCCTGAAATGTATTCTGTAGTAATAACTTGATCTGATCTATGACTAAACATCCAAGCATATAAACCACTTGCAGCCATTGATATTCCTTTATGCCTAAATATATAAACTGGCACAATAGTGTAGTTATCAAACTTCTCCGGTTTGTAGATTCTATTATATTCCATACTAAAATTTAATCAACTAAGCATACTAAATTAATCAACCAATCCTTTAATCTGATCACAAAATTGCCTTAATTCATCATAAGTTCTTTTAAAATCTTTATATGAGATTCTTTGATCTTCATATAAAAACCATAAAAGTTCCATTAATAAATCAAACTCTGCTTCACTAGCAGCACCAACATACTCGTAATCATACTGGAAGGAACTAGAACAAGATGCTGTCCATCTTACTCTTTGCTGACTTTCTTCAAAATACACTTCCCTTACTTTTTTACTCATTTTTTAATTGTTGTTTTATTCTTTATTACTGAAATAATCATCTATAATTTTATAACATTCATCTTCATTGTTGCTCCACAATGCCTTCCATTTCGCATTTTCAAGCCATTTAAGCCACTTTTTTTGATTTTCGGTAGGTTTATTATACCCAGCTTTTAATTCAATGGCTAATCCATTATAATGTTTATTTGGAGTAAATATCATTACATCAGGAACTCCAGGTTTAGTTCCAAGATATTTTAATTTATACTGTTCAAAAGCAGATCTTTTACCCTCATTAGCTACATGAGTAAATAATGCTTTAGGATATTTAAATTCTAAATATCTCATAACCCTATTTTGTAGTTTATCTTCTTTTCCTAAATATCTTGAATAAGGGTTTGCCATAATACAAAGTTAGTCAGTATCAGCTAATTGATAAATAATTTCTTTTAATTCTTTGTTTTCTTTCTCTAACTTACCATTTTTAATAAGCTCATTATTGTACTTAATTACCAGCTGATCTAATGTTAGTTTTTCTTTTTCTATTTTTCTAAATTTTTCAAACTTTATAATTAAACTATCATGCAGAGCTTTTTTATTATTGTCAAAAGACATCATAGCTGGGAGAGCTTTCTTTAATCCATGCAAAACAGTAGCATGATTAAAACCTAATGATTTAGCAATCTTTTGGTAACTATAACCACCCACCATTCTACATAACTTAAAATAACAAGCTCTTGCAAATACTCTATCATGATCTCTGCTTTTAACACCAATATCAATGTTAAAATGTTTTTCTACTATATCTCTAAATTTTTTCATAACTATACAATATAAGATCCATCTTCTGCTAAATCATTCCAGATAGGACCGGTTATTATTCCTTTTTCTATGTAATCTTTCCATTTACGTAATGCTAATTGATATAACATTCTACCTTCATCAATTAAATGATCTTCTAGTTTTATTACTGTAATAGCATAAGGAGCATTTGTCATACAACAAACAAATCTAAAATCAGTAATTCCTAAACAATCCATATAGAATGCTGCCTGAACATGATATTTTCTTTTTAATATATCATACTTAAATGCTTTTGGATTCGAGTTTTGACAAGTTTTTACATCACAAATAAAGTTTCTTTCTCTATTTAATACATCTGGCCGAACTCTTACATCCACACCATCTAATTTTAAATAATGTGATAACTCAACATCACCTCTACAAAAATGCTTTGCAAGATTAGACATCTTACTGTTATCATTATATCTTTTTAAGATTTCTTTAATCTTTATATGTTCATCATGCTTTAGCATAATTCTACCTTCAGATTTTTCTAATGCTTCTTTTTTCAAAGCAATACCTTCTTTTGTTCTACCATTTTCTATAAATGGCATTTCATAATACAAATCATTATAAAGATCTGGTTCTAATAAAGCTGTATGAACAGCTGTGCCTAATTTCATAGCAGCAGTTTCAGTAAACTTAGGGCCATTTAAATAATAATCTAAACCCTCATTTACAATAGTTTTTAAGCCACTAGATGAGATACTTTTATGAGAATGATATATATCATTAGAATCTTTAGTAACCTTCATAATAAAAAAATAATTAATGAGATTACTAAACATATAAATCCTAACTGAATAACTTTATAATTTTCACAATGTTTTTCAGGATTTCTCCCTTGATTTGACCTATACTGTCGTTTTTTTTCTTTCATAATTTTACTAAATAATTCAACTAAATGGTGCATATAATGCAAATTTTCTTTCAATTTAAAAATAAACTTCCAATTTTCCAAACAGATAAAAAAAAAGCACCAAATTAATGGTGCCTTTCTACCCTTAGTTTGCCTAACTAAAATGGTAAATCATCTGGCTGTTGCACAGATGTTGGAGCTGGTGGCACTAGATTAGTTGGCTCTGTCTTAACTTCAGATCCATTTAATGATTTATCTATTCTCCATCCTTGGATACTGTTGAAATATTTTACAACACCTTCTTTATTGGTCCACTCCCTACCTTTAAGATTAATTCCAATAGTAACAACATCATCAACATTTAATCCATTTAAAACTTCACATTTATCCTGGATGAACTCAACACTTATGTGCTGTGGATATTGTTCTTCTGTCGTTACTACAACAGTTCTTTTTCTAAATTCAGAAGATATGTTTACTGTATCTTCTAATACCTTGATTTTACCGGTTATTTCCATAATTATTATAATTTAAATTTATTGGTTATTTTTTCTCTATATATTTTTTTCATTCTAAATGATTGCATTACTTTCAATGCTTGTTCTTTTGTGCCACCTAAAGTAGCTTGAAACTGTGTTTCATTTAGCCAAGGTCGGTCATCTTTGGTTTGATTAGCTACAGCATTTTGTACTTCTTCTGCTGATGCTACACTTGTATCTATTCCAATACCTAGATTACCTAATGCTCTACCTACAGCACTTGTTTCACAATTTTCTACATGAGATGTATTATTTATGTAACTAGAGCTTTTTAATTCTCTTGCTGTTCCAGTTGATACTATATCTCCAGATGTATTATAAATAACACATCTAAACTCAACTCTATTGTCTAAAATGATTTCTCCGGTTTTCTTACTTGTAACTTCAAACCAGTCATCTACTGTTTTAGTAGTTTCTAATCCAAATCCTTTAAATTTAGGATTGGTTCTAAATTCTATTATCCTAGAATTTACAAGGACATAATCCTTGCCATGAATTTTAATTGATTCCATATATTTAATTTAATTATACTGTTAACCAATTCATTTCAAATCCAGCAGCTTGTAATTTCTGGATTTCTTGAATTGTAAATTGACCAGGATTATTAATTCTGCTCTTTAAAGTTGGTGGTGTACATTGAAGTATATCACAAACTTTTGACATCTTAAAACCTAATCTTTTAAGCTCTTTTCTAAAATAAATTTCAAACCTAATTTGTTTTTCCATAATTCTTATTTAGCTTACAAATCTAATAATAATTTTTTGAAATAAAAAAATATTTTAAATGATATTATAAAAAAACCCCCTAAATTCATAGAGGGTTCCGGCAAACTAGAGTAGTAAAACTCTGGGGTTAAAACTTAGATTTGAAATCTGAAGTAATATCATCATCTTGATTTGGGATGTGCATTACAACAGTAAAAACATTTCTTTTGACATTGTATGTCATTGAATCTATATAGCAGCTAACTGGCTCTTGTAGAACCCCAGTGCCAAAATCAATCCATACTTTATTATGTAATGATAATGGAACTAAAGTGCCTTGGTTATATAAATCACCTTCATATCTTACTACAAAGGATCTGTAGTCATTCATAATTTGTTGAGAAACTATTTCTTCTATTGATTTCACAAAACTTGCATTATCATCTCTGGATCTGTAATAATCTCCAGAAACATTTGCATATTTATAATTTTTCAACTTTAAATCTTTTACTTCTTTTACTCCTGAATAATCTGTTGATCTTTCTCTAATATTTACATAATCTTTAATTTCTGAAAATATAGGTGTTCTTTTATCATTACTATCTATTCTTTCAAGATCCATTGTAATATTATCATATAAAATAAAAGGATCAGGAGATGAACTTGCTTGTTGATAATGATGATACAATGATAAAACAAGATCTCCAACTGGATTTGGCAAACTATCTATTTCGTAAGTAAACTCTAACCACTTGTTATTATTTTCTACTTTTTGAATATTTACAGTAGATGTAGTGGTCCAACTTTCACTTGTGCTACTCCAATAATAAATATCTGTTCCACCAGGAACATTAGTTTCATCATGTTTTAGTTGCCATCTAAATGATCTATCACCAGTATAAGTACTGCTTAAATAAGCATTAATTTTTAAAGTATAAGCTCTAGCTGAATTAGTTGCCTGATCTGATGATTGTGAAATAGCTACTGTAGTTCCAGTTTCATTTGTTTGATATTGATCAGCTTCAGCAGATTGCACACCTTGTTTAAATATTTCTGTATTTAAACTAGCATTAGAGAATGTCCATCTTAATTGACCATGTTCAAAACCTGGATTACCAATAATATTTACATCATTCATCTGCCCAACATCATGAGTTATTCTTACCTCTTTTAATGGTCGTAAAAACTCTTTTGTTAGATTATTACCAATGGGCAACATATCATCTGGCACTGTATATAAAATATTAGTTGTATTAGTTGATTGATATACTCCACTAGAATTATAAACAAAATACTTTATATCTTCTTCACCAGTTGTTTGTAATGCTGATGTTTCACTAGATCTAATTCCAGTTGGCACTGTGCCACCCTCAGCTGTTGTTTCAGAACTTGTTTTTACTGATTGCTCAGAATAACTAGAATTGTTTATTATATACCATCTACCAAAAGATTGAAATATTCTAGCATTTGTAAACTTTAATATTTGCTCTAATGTTTTTTTGGCATCAGGTAAATCCAAATCACTCATAAGTTGAAAAGTAGATACAGCTGGAGCTTGATCATAAATAGTATATTGAGATGCTGTAGCACCAGTTTTTCTTATATCATTAGAAATATAAATATCTAAATCAAGATCTAAATTATCTAAACTATTATAGATATACCATAATAATGTCTGGGAAGTTGCTGTAGAGCTTATTGGCATTTTATAAGCATTTAAGCTACCTAAGCCATCAAATGCTCTTAAACTAATCTCAAATGGTTTTGAAGTAACAGCTTCTCTAAATTGATCAACCATTAACCAGCCAATCCAATAAAGAACATAACTGCCACCATTTTGATAATAAACCTTTACTTGATATTCTCTTTCATCAGCTGTATAAAAATCATCATAGCTGACATCATCTGTAACAAATAAATTTATACTACAGCTGGATCCGATGATAGGAGAATAGAAATCATCATTACCATCCCACTTAATACTAATAGGATCCCCAGTACCAACAATAGGTAAAACACTGCCAGTATAATTATCTTTGAGTATTTCAATCCTTTTTCCATTGAGTTCATCATCAACAAAATCTAATCTGTATTTAACACCATAAGCCATTATAAAATTCTATCTCTATTTCTGTTTGCTCTTTGTAATGCTACAACAAGATCCTGACCTCTTAAATTAAATTCTCCAGTAACATTAACTGCTGATTGTCTATCACCAATCATATTTTTTAGTTTATCTAAAGGAGCTACCACCTCAGGGTTCCTAGATGCATTTGCATATTCCCCAATTAATCCAAGAGTAGGTGAAGATACTATACCACCCTTAGCAAATGCTTTAGGGCCACCACCTCTACCACCTTTTCCACCTTGGCCCATGCTCTGCCCTATAGATTTAGATTTAGATCTAAAAAATGCTCCTAATGCTACAAGAGCAATACCAGCTGCAATAGCAATACCTGGCTTTAGATTTCTGAGAGCTTCTTGTATGCTCTCAAGTGCTATACCAATACCAATGGCCATTTTACCTACTTGAGTAGCAACACCACCCAATGTTCCTAATAGTACAACCCCAAGTGATTGACCAAGATTACCACCAGTAGCTATTGCTTCACCAAGTGCTTGACCAATACCAATTGCTAGATTTTCTAATCCAGCTTCAAAAATTGCAGTTAAACCTTCATTAAACTCCATGGCTTCAAGCTCAAATTCATTTGTCTTTGTATTTAATATTTCACCAGTTTCATTTAATTTTTTTAATAAAATACCATTACTAAACCCTACACTAAATGCTAAATCTCTTACTGGATCTCCTAATGTTGCAACACCACCAAATGTTTTAATAGGTTTAGGTTTTTCTTGCTCTGCTAATGCTATTTGCTGTTTTAATCTTATGTTTTCATCAAGTGCAGTATTTTCTCTTTCTAATTGTTCATTAAACTCTCTTTGTTCTTGAGCTGCTGATCTAATTCTCATTATGTGATCATCAAGTAAATCTTTTTTCTCTTGTAGTTTTTTATTTGCTTCTTTAGCTATTCTAACTTCACTGCCAAAACCTTCTTCAATAATCCTAGCATTTTCTTCCATCTCTGCATTTAGCTGTTTGTATTTAGCTAATGCTTGATCTTCTGTCATTTTAGACAACTCATCTGTAAACTCTTTTAATTTAGCTGCCTTCTTAGCTGCACCTATAGCATATAATGCACTTCCTATGGCCAATAAACCAGATGCTACAGCAATAAAAGGATTAGCTTTTAAAACAGTATTTAATGTTTTAAAACTTGTAATTAATGTGGGTAGAATTATTAATATTGGACCTATAGCAGCTGCAACACCAGCAATTGCAACTGTAAAAACTTTTATTTCTGGATTTAATTGATCTATTATTTGTATAAACCCATTAAGTTTTTTTAGAATATTTGTAAAAGCTGGAAGTAATATTTGCCCAAAATTAGCTGCCAGTTGTTTTAAACTTTCCTGGAATATTCTCATTTGGTTTGCAGCACCACCACCAGTTCTAGCAAAATCACCTTGTGAATTAGCTGTTTTTTCTAGTATATACTGGAATCTTAATGCAACCTTTTCAGATTCAGTCATCTTCTTAATATTAGCATCTAATCCTTTTTCCATAGCAAACTGTTTCAAGTTTACTTCAGTCATCACAATACCTAATCTTTTTAAAGATTCTGTTTCTCCAGTAAATATACCAGCTAATGCTGTTGTAGCTTGTTGTATATCTATGTTTTTAAATGATGCAAGATCTCCAGCTAAACCTACAAGCTGTGTACTCATTCCGGCAGCTGCATTTTGAGATAATCCCATAGAAGTTGCCATATCACCAAATAAAGCAGCCATATCCAATGCACTACCCTCGGCAATACCAAACTGCTTTAATGTTGTTTTAGCAAATTCTTTTACACTATTAGAAGAATTACCAAATGCAACATCAACTTTATTTAAAGATTCATTAAAATCACTAGCAAACTTTATAGCAGCACCACCAGCAAGTAATAATGGAGCTGTAAGTTTTAATGATAAGTTTTGACCTATTTTTTTAGCTCTATCACCAAATGCTTTTAATTTCTTTTCTGATACGTTTAATGAATTAGTTAAACTGGATGCATCACCTATTAACCGAACTCTAAGATCTTTAAATGACATAAAATATTTTTTACAAAAATACTAAAATTAAAACCATCTATTTTTCCTTCTTTTGATGTTTAATTTTATTTATAAATGCTTCTGCTTGTTCTTTAGTAGATTTAGGTTTTCCAATACCCATATAAACATCTTGAGGTAATGGAAATAATTTGTGTGGTGCTATCATCTGAGATCTCTTTGTGCAGTTTACATTATAAACCATAGCACTTAAATACCTAAACTGTTCCCATTGTATATTGGTTCTAACCATATATGCTTCACCCATTAACTGATTTTCTTTCCAGGTATTTTTCCAAAATGTATCAGGTGGGATCCCAGCTTGACCAATATAATAATCCATCAAGCTCTCAAAAGTCAGCTGGGCATTTACTTTCCCTTAGTAGATTTCTTTACATTTCTATCAATGCCCATATTTAGATCATTACCTAATAATCTAGTTTCTGTCATTGCATTAATAATATTTGTGATTTCATCAGAATCAATATCATCTAACCAAGCTCCAACAGTAAATTCATTGTAATCAATTTCATTACCTTGTTCTTGATCATAAGCTAATAAACCAGAATACACCAATGCTCTAATCTTAGATAAACTAAATCCATTAGTGAATATTTCTCCTAGTTGATTAATATCAATACCTAAAATGTCTGTGAAGTTTGCCCAGAAGTTCATGCTAAAATGCATGGTTCTGTTTTTACCACCCAATTTAATAGAGTAATATCCTCTTTTCTTGTTTGCCATATTATAAAGTTTTAAGGGTATAGTTCCCCAGCTATACCCTGATTATTAAAATTATTATTAGTTAGTTGCTTTTGAAATCTGTCCAGTAACAGTGATTGATCCTGAGTATGAAACCGGAGATTCCATCTCAGCACTTATTTCTACTGAAGATAAAAAACCTTCACCAGAGTAAGTAGCATCACCAGTTTCGGCAGTTCCAAAACTCCAATCCAGTTTAGTTCCAGCTTGGATGAAATCTGCTGCTTCAATAGCATTTAGATCATCATCATAAGCCACTAAACCTTCAAAACTAATTTCACCTGATTTAACACCACTGATAACTTCCTGGTATCCACTAGAATCTTTAGTTGTTACTTCTGGTAAATCATTTGATAAGCTTAAAGTAGCACTTGTAGAATGCCCTAATGTTGCAACAGCAACTCCATCAGCTTGAAATTTTAATAATAGGTTAGTTCCATTAAATGGTCCGACTGTAGCCATATCTTATTTTTTTTAAATTATTTCTAAGCAAATATACAAATAAATAATTTTAGACATCTTCCCAATTATCTGATATATTCTGCCATTGTTGAAAGACATTTTCCCAAGTTAAACCTAGTGTTGGATCTGTGATAGTAAAGATCCCAGTTAGTTTTATTTCTACATTAAATGATGTTGCACTATTAAACTCAGCTGTTTCATCAACAGATTCTATAAACCCTTCACCTCTTATAATGATCCTGGGATTTGTCAGCTCCTTAATTAAAAATACAGCTTTAGTTTTAGTGATAATCATATCAACTAAATCTTCATACTGTAGAGCTTCTGAATAATCTGTAATACATTCACAGCTTATAGATCCGGATCTTAATCCTACTATAAACTCTTTCCAGCCATAAGAATCTTTTGAACTTGAATCAGGAAGATCTGCATTTACATTAAAAGAAACAGATTTAGAATGACCTATAACTGTATCATCTTTTAATAGTAAAAAGCTAGATCCATTGACTGGCATTACTCCTCATTTTTCTCAATAGGAGTTATCTCGCCATCAGCAATATTAATTGAACATGGTCCATGCTCTTTTTCAACTTCACCTGTAAACTCTTTTTGCTCAACTTCAAGTTTTTCTAATTGTTCTTGTAGTTTAGAAATTAAATTATAAGCAACTGTTCTAGCACCTATTTCATTAATAATTGCATTTTTGTTATTTACAAATGATTGTAATTTTTCTAATTTTTCTTTTTCTAGTTTTGCCATTTTATATAAAATTTAAATTAATTTTTATTCCCAGTTAGGTGTTAAATTAACATTAACTGGATTGATTTGTAAGTTTATATTATTACTTAAATTTGATTTAATCACTTCAACATCTAATGCATCCTCTAACCATCCGACAACATCTTCTTTTGTTAAATCATCATAAGGAGTAAAATTATCCGAATCATATTCCACGTGTTGAATACCAAAATCTGATGCATAATAATTTATTTCATTATCTAATTTATGTGCTTGAAATGTCCAATGTACACTATATATTACATTTTCATTATTGTCATGTAATACTTTTGCTTCTAAAGAAACAATTTGCCATGTATAAGTTATTTCCATAATGATTACAAATTTAGTTTTTTTTTTAAAATAAATTATTTCGGATACCTAATATATGCTTGCCAACCATGTGCATTAGTATGCCAACCAGATAATGACACTCTAATTACATTTGCTGAACTTGAAATTGTTGAAACAGTAATACCAGCACCACTTGCTGATCCACTCCATGCTGTTTGTCTAAATTGAACACCACCACTTCCAATTGCACCAGAACCACCATTATTTCTCCAATGTATATAACCAGCATTAAATCTTGTTTGCCATCCAGTAATTTCTATAATAACATATCCACCTTGTTTGTTTGCACCAAATAAAGCAACTGGATCAAAATCATAATTACCACTTGAACCTTGATATGGTATTGCAATATTTCTTTCAACATAAGCATCACTTGAGCCATTGTCACTTTCGGCTTGTATTCTACCTTTAACATCTAAAAGTTCATAGGGTTGCGATCCACTACCAATTAATTGCATTGCTACACTTGTGTTCCTGTGCCATCTATAATTACATTGAGTTGAACCAGAATAAAAATACACACCTTGTATTAATGATGTGCCTGGCTGCCCTATATCAATAATGTCAGCTGAACTTTTACCAATTAATTTTCTTAAATATTGTGAACTATCTCTAGTGTATATGAAATCATTCTCATCTATTACAAGACCAGCATTAGTTACAGTATCGGTTCCACCATTATATGTACCACCCCTTGAATATATAGCACCATTAACATCAAGTTTCACTGTTGGTTTACCAGAAGCACCAATTCCAATACCAACATTACCTGACGGAGTTAATTTAATCGAATTAGCAGAATCATAACCAGTTATATTTTCACCAGAAGTCGGAACAGAAAAATATGCATACTCAGTTGTGGTGTTGCCACCTAAAACACCCATAGTTAAATTACCACTAGAATCAGATGTATTAATTTTATATGACCTTGCCCAACCACCAGATGTTTGTTCTGATATATCTAATTGAACACCAAATGTATAATTTTCAAAATGACCACCCTCAATACCATCTAAAAACCAGTTTCCTTGTACATCAAAATTATTATGTACCCTTACATCAGGGGAGGAATCACCAGCATTGTCACCTAATATACTTAATGCACTTGCTAGAGATGTTCCATTTACACTTTTAGCAAAGGTTAAATCATAACCACCACCATATATAGCATAATTTGCACCAGCTATATCATTAATTACAATAGCACCAGCACGAGAACCAGATCCAAAAATTGTCCAATCTCTACCAGCTAAACCTGAATATGTTGAATTTGGTGCTAAACAATTTATCATTAAAGCACCTGACCTAGCAACACTCCACCTATCAGGTCCATTGAATTGTAAATCAACACCTGCATCCCAATAAGTACTTGCAGATGGATTTGATGCATACCTTATCTTTGCACCAGTTGATGTGCCAGTATGTCCATTAACACCATTTTGTAAACAAGCAATATGAGGGAATGTGAACATAACCCATCTATTAACATCACTACTATATATAGTTGGAAAACCACCACTACCTGCCCAACTAAAGGATGCACTACCAATAATTGTTGTAGCAGTACTACTACCATAACACTCTATGTTTCCTCCAGACGTTAAACGCATTTTTTCAGTTCCATTTGTAAAAAATTGCATATAATTAGCACTATTGTGGTATCTTATACGACCTCCAAAATCAACACCATTAGCATAACTAAAATCAATCCAGCCACCACTTGCATTTGTACTTGCCAAATCTAAAAATGCATGTTGGTTGTTATAAGTTCCTAAGTTAGCAGATGTAACAGTTGCATTATTATATGTAGTCAAATCAGTTGCATTCATAGTGCCACCTCTAACAGAAATAACTTTAGGAATTTCAATTGTTTGATTAGTGTTTATTCTTAATGCTTGTTGCCCACTAACCATCATTTTAATTGGTTTGAAACCAGCACTTGCCCTATAACTTCCAGCAATAATATGTTCTGAATCAGATGAACCAAAACCAAAAACTGAATCATTACCAGATGCTTCGATATTAATACCACCCCAAACATTAGCTGTATCTTGTTTTATAACTAATTTAGGTGTGCCAAAACCACCATCAGCATAACCAGATGTTTTATTAATTGATAATAACTCATTTATATTTACAATCCCTCCAACTCTCCATTGTAATGCCCAATTATTACTACCCAAATTTGTTCCTAATTGACCACCTTGATGACCTATGGCTTGAGGTCCATCTATTGTAGCACCACTAAATCCAGTTGATGTATAACTAATATAATGATTACTATCACTTGTTCCTCTTAGCATTAATTTACTACCAGAACTTATTGCATGATTACCAGTTGTAGATGTCCCAGATGCATATGTTTCAAACTTTTTAGAGTTGTTATGGTATAATTCTACTGCACCTTGTCCTATAACTTTAATACCATTGTTTCCTCCTTGTGGTCGAATTAAAACATCATCTACTGCTTGTAAATATAAATCATGACCACTACCTTGTGCCTTAATATATAAATCACCAGCACTTGATGTGCTTGTTTCTATATAAGAATTTGAACCATCATGATATAATTGTAAATCATTACCAGTTCCAAGTTTAATTTTTTTATTATCTGCTAAACTTACATCCCCAGCAAAAGTTGCGTTTGAGTTTGAACCAAGCGTTAAAACAGGTGTGCCTTCACTTGTTGCTGTTGCACTAGAAGATTTTGATATAAATAAATCTCTATCATTACCATATACAATATGAGTGTCTTTACCACTTCCTGCACCACTTAAAAATAAAGTAGCATCATCATCACTTGAAATTGCAGATATAATTTTATCTCCACTACCTGTTAATGCGACATCACCAGAAAAAATTGCGTCTGTAGTTACGCTTAAATTATTTGCACCTACTATAAAATAATTTGTAAAGTTAGAACCATTAGATGCATATTGAACCCTCCAAGAACCTCCCTGAACTCTATTTCTCCAATTAGCTGTTA
>CAACVD010000515.1_pt1 | contig 18899 bp, 17 predicted proteins | sample 2381771 | NCBI WGS metagenome assembly CAACVD01 (sample SAMEA5211965, study PRJEB30684) | marine metagenome | biome: Marine; feature: Epipelagic; material: Water | collected 2015-10-15 | depth 15 m | reverse complement strand
TGTGATGAAATTGAAAGTCCCAGTGGAATAAAAAGTTATGGGTATCAAGGAGTAAATAATGGCAGAAAAAAAAGATGATTTATTAACCCCAGCTAGTCTTAAATGGGATTTTAGTAACAGTCCTACTGTAGCTAAGTTTATGAAGTCTAACAGCTTTGTAAGAGGTATTATGGGTGCTGTTGGTTCTGGTAAATCTTATGCTTGTTGTGCTGAAATATTTAGGAGAGCTATACAGCAAAAACCTAGTCCCAGAGATAACATAAGATACACTAGATTTGCTATCGTAAGAAACAGTTATCCCATGCTCAAGACAACCACGTTAAAAACGTGGCTGGAATTGTTTCCAGAAAATATCTGGGGCAATGTCCATCACTCACCCCCTATTACTCATCACATAAAATTACCAGCTAGAGGAGATGCTTCTGGTATCGATTGTGAAGTTATTTTTTTGGCACTAGACCAGCCAAAAGATATAAGGAAGCTGTTATCTCTTGAACTCACTGGGGCATTCGTCAATGAAGCTAAAACACTGCCTAAAGCCGTTATAGATGGATTATCACATAGGGTAGGAAGATACCCTACTAAAGCTGATGCTGGATGTACTTGGCGAGGTATAATCATGGATACGAATGCTATGGAAGATGATCACTGGTGGTATCGTCTCGCAGAAAAAGAAACACCTAAAGGAAAATTTAGATGGGAGTTTTTTAAACAAAATCCAGCAGTATTAGAGATACCAATAGAAGAACTGCCAGAAGATATGCCAGAAGCACAAGGATATATATTTCAAGCTGGTAAATGGTGGAAGACAAATCCTAATGCAGAAAACCTAAATAACTTGCCAGATGGCTACTATGACCAGCTACTGGGTGGTAAAAACCTAGATTGGATTAGATGCTATGCCAAAGGTGAATATACGTTTGTCCAAGAAGGTAAACCTGTATGGCAAGAATATAATGATGAAATAATGTCAGCAGATCTGGAACTAGATCCTACTGTACCTGTTCATGTAGGTTTAGACTTTGGATTAACACCAGCTAGTGTCTTTGCACAAAAACTTAAAAATGGTCGATGGCACGTTTTACATGAGCTGGTAACTGAAGATATGGGACTAGAGAGATTTTGTAGTATTTTAAAAAGTGAGATTGCTAGTCGATTTAGTAAATCAGAAATATTAATCTGGGGTGATCCTGCTGGTATGCAAAGAGATGCTATCTTTGAAACAACAGCTTTCCAGCATCTAAAGACACATGGCTTGATGGCACAGCCTACAGCAACAAACGATTTTAGAACTAGAAGAGAAGCTTTAGCTATACCTATGGGAAGGCTGATAGAAGGCAAAGCTGGGTTCTTGGTCGATAAGAAATGCATAAAACTTAGAAAGTCTTTGTCTGGTGGCTATCACTACAAACGTGTAGCTGTAGGAGCTGGTCAAGAGAGATTCAAAGATATGCCACACAAAGATATGCATTCACATATTGGCGATGCCTGTGGCTATTGCCTGTTAGGATCAGAGCATAGGATTATGACGAAAAGACCTAACCAGTTTAATACTTTTAGACCAACCATTGTTAAGACCTTAGATTTCGATGTATTCGCTTCCTAGATTAAACAGAGTTCTAAAACTAGACTATCCTAATGATAAGATAGTTAACTTTCATCCCATGCATCTAGATTTTATTGAGATGAATGAATTTGATATCGATAATTTAAAGCATAATGAAAATAATTTACATAAACTTTATCAATTTGCCAAAGCTGGTTTAGGTTACACTGCTTTTTCTGGATCAACCATATATGCAATATTTGGAATATGGGATTTGTGGGATGGAGTTTCAGAAGCTTGGCTTATTCCTTCAGCTAACATTTCCAAAAAAACTTTAAAATTTCATAGGGTTTCATTGAGGTTTTTTGAGCTATATGCAAGAGAAAAAGGCACAAAACGTATGCAGTTTACTGTTTGTTCGCACAATGTACAGGCTGTCAGATGGGCAGAAAGATGTTACTTTAAAAAAGAAGCTGATATGAAAAATTATGGCTTCAATAGTGAAACTTATTATCTATATGCGAGGTATTTCAATGGGTAGTATATTTGGTGGAAGTTCTTCACCACCACCACCAGACACAACAGAAATTGACGAAAGAGAAAGCAGACTTGAACGTCAAGAAAATGACGAAAAAAGAAGGATAGCTTCTAGATCTAGAGCAAGACGAACAGGTGGTAGTAATTTACTTATGACACAGAGAACTGGTGGTTCTGCTGTTGGTAATCCTACACCTCAAACAACTTTAGGATATGCCAGAAATTCTAGAAGAGTTTAAATTTGAAAAAATTTATTCGTAATCCAAAGTTCAAAGAAGAACCTATTGAAGAAGATGTTTCTGAAGAACAAGAAGAAACAGAAAAAAATCAAGAAGGTGGAGAATAATTCATGGCTGAACTTTCTGTAAGCGAAATTAAAAAAAGATTTAAATCTGCTGAAGCTGACAAAGAGCAATGGAGATCAATTTACGAAGAATGTTACGAATATTGTTTGCCAATGAGAAATCTTTATGATGGTTATTACGAAGCCAATGCTGTAGGTCAAGACAAAATGAAAAGGGTCTTTGATAGTACAGCCATACATTCTACATCACGATTTGCAAATCGTATCCAAAGTGCATTGTTTCCTCCCCAACGATCGTGGTGTAGACTTACATCTGGAACTGATATCCCACCAGAACGTCAAGTCGAAGTCGAACAAATCCTTGATAGTTATAATGAAAAAATGTTCAGCATAATGAATCAATCTGGCTTTGACTTGGCAATGGGTGAGTTTTTATTAGACTTAGCTATTGGTACATCTGTGATGCTTATACAGGCTGGAGATGAAACAACACCAATAAGATATACAGCAGTTCCCTCTTACCAGATTTGTTTTGAAGAAGGAGCTAATGGAACTGTAGACACTGTCTTTAGAAAAATGAAAAGACCCTTTAATGTAATTATTAAAGAGTTCCCAGATGCAACAATACCTAAAGAAGTTTCAGATAAATATTTAGAAGATCCTACAAAAAAAGTAGAATTATTAGAAGCTACATACGAAAAAGATGGTTTTATTTATTATTGTGTATCGACTATGGAAGGAGATCACAAACTAGTTTCTAGAACTCTTAAAGGTATGCCATTTGTAATATCCAGATACATGGTAGCTAGTAATGAAAAATATGGTCGTGGTGTAGCTCTTATGGCTTTGCCAGACATAAAAACATTAAACAAAGTAACTGAATTAACTCTAAAAAATGCAAGTATTTCTATTGGTGGTGTTTTTACTGCTGTAGATGATGGAGTTCTAAATCCACAAACTATATCAATACAGGCTGGTTCTGTAATTGGTGTATCGTCTAATGGTGGTGCTAGAGGTGCTTCACTAGCTCCTTTACCTAGATCTGGTGATGCAAATATGTCCCAGATACTTACAAATGACTTAAGAGCTAACATTAAGAGAATGATGTTAGACGATGAAATTGCTCCAGAAAATATGTCTGCAAGGACAGCTTTAGAGATACAGCACAAAATAAATTCACTAGCTGAAAACATGGGTGCTAGTTTTGGAAGGCTAATATCAGAAACATTAGTTCCTATTGTTAGACGTACTTTAGAGCTAATGGATGAAATGGGTATTATAGAACTGCCGTTAAAGATAGATGGATTGCAAGTTAAGATAGTACCTGTATCACCTCTAGCTATGGCATCTAACAAAGATAAAGTTAATGATGTTTTATCATTTTTACAGCTATCACAACAGCTTGGAGCTGTAGGTGGTGGCTTGTTAAAGATGGATGCTGTAGGTGATTACATTGCAGATATGCTTGGTATCCCCTCTTCTCTTAGAACTACACCAGAGGAAAGACAGCAGATTATGGAACAGACAATGATGTTGGCACAACAACAAATGCAAATGCAACAAGGTCAAGCACCACAAGAACAGCCAACAGAAGAACCAGTAGGATAGATATGGCAGTTGATCCAAGATTAAAAAGAGCTGGGGTATCTGGTTATAACAAACCTAAAAGAACTCCTAGTCATAAAACAAAATCTCATATTGTTGTTGCTAAAGTTGGTGACAAGGTCAAAACAATTAGATTTGGTCAACAAGGTAAAACTGGTGACAAAACAATGACAGCAAGAGCTAAGTCGTTCAAAGCTAGGCATGGCAAAAATATAGCCAAAGGCAAAATGTCTGGAGCTTATTGGAGTAATAAAACTAAATGGTAAAGGAGTAAAAAATGCCAAGTCATTATGGAAAGAAAAAAACTGGAAAAAAACTTACTGCAAAACAAAAAACATTACCTGTTTCTTTGCAGAAAAAAATAATGAAATCTAAAAAGAAAAAATAATGGCAAATCAATCTGAAAAGATTAGATCCATCAATGCTGTTGGATGGGATGGACTTAACCCCAATACTGTTCCATTTAAAGATAAAAACGTACAAAATGAATTAGACATAGCTTTTGCTAAATGCTTTCAAACTGAAGCTGGTCAAGTTGTGCTGGAGCATTTTAAAAAGATTTATCTGGATCAACCAGCATGGATACCTTCAGCAGATCCTAGTTATGGTTATGCTAGAGAAGGACAAAATTCAGTAATTAGAGATATTCAACAAAGGATAAGGAGAACCTATGGCTGAAGCAGAACAAGAAGTACAAGCAACAACAGAACCACCTAAAGGATTAATGGCAACAGTAGAGGTCGAAGATGAAAAAAATCAAGATCCAGAGAGTATTAATCAAAACAATATCAATCATCTCGAAAATTCTGAAGATGAAAAAGAAATACCAGAACGACCAGAATATATTCCAGAGAAATTTTGGGATGCAAAAACAGGACAGGTCAGAGAACAAGAAGCATTCAAATCGTTAGCTGAATTAGAAAAAAGTTTTTCTAAGGGTAAGCACAAAGTCCCAGATGAATATGATACAGAAGTATTAACATCTAAAGGGTATGATTTAGAAGACCCAATGGTTAAAACATATTTAGGTTGGGCTAAAGAAAATGGTGTTAATCAAAAAGGTTTTGAAGATTTAGCTAATCAAATAATAAGTATTTCTGGTCAAACTAAAGATGACTATGAGTATGAAGAAAAAGCTGAATTAGAAAAGCTTGGCAACAATGCTGAAGCCATTATTAGATCTAATAAGCAATGGGCAAATGGTTTAGTTAATAAAGGTCATTTAACAGAAGAAGAAAGAGCTGAAATAGATGTGCTTGGCTATACAGCTTCTGGTCAAAGAACTATCCAGAAACTTAGAGCTATGATGGGTGACACTATGAAAATTCCTACAACTGAAACTATTGGTACACAAGAAAGCGAATCAGAGTTTCAAGTTAGAATGTCTGGTTTAATGTCTGATCCTAGATATGGAAACGATCCAGCATTTACTAATAATGTTGAACAGGAATTCGCTAGACGATATCCAAACAAAGCTAGTTAAACTCTGTAAGTACCTTTTACTCTTTACAAGCTACAGCTTGTAATGTAATTATATTAGTAATCTACAACCTATTTCTATAGGCAGATTTGGTTTATGAGAAATCATACGTTGCAGAACGTAATCTGTAGCCAAAGGCTGGAATTATCCAACAACCTAGATGGTGTTCATTTTTTAACTTTAACAGGAGTTGATTATGTCAACAAATCTTAGTCCAGCTTTTGTACAGTTATTCGATGCAGAGGTTAAACAAGCCTATCAAGGTACTTCCCTATTGCAAGGAATAGTTCGTACTAGAACTGGTGTGGAAGGGAACACAGTAAACTTCCCAACATTAGGTAAAGGAACTGCAAGTGTTCGTACTCCAAGTACTGACGTTGTACCTTTAAATTCAAGTTTTGCTTCTGTATCATGTAGTTTAACTGACTATGTGGCTTCAGAGTATTCAGATATGTTTAACCAGCAAAAAGTTAATTTTTCAGAGAGATCTGAATTAGCACAAGTTGTTGGATCTGCAATCGGAAGAAGGCAAGACCAAATCATCCTAGATGCTTTAGCTTCTGCTTCTGCTGGATCTACAGTGGCTAATACGGTGGTCACAAGTGGGTCAGCCAGTGCGTCAAATCTAAACGTAGGCAAAATCATACAGGCATCAGAAAAGCTAAACATCAAAAACGTACCAGCTACAGACAGGCATTTAGTTATTCATGCTTCTGGTTTAGCTGGATTACTAGCTGATGAAAGAGCTGTTAGTGCAGACTTTGCATCTATTAAAGCTTTAACACAAGGTAGTGGTCGTATTGGTGAGTTCATGGGATTTACAATCCATGTATTAGGAGATCGTGACGAAGGTGGTCTTGCTAAAGATGGAAGTAATGACAGAACAAACTTTGCTTTTCATAGCTCTGCTGTGGGTTGTGCTGTTGGTATAGCTCCAAAAACAGAGATTAATTACATTGCTGAAAAAACAAGTTTTCTTGTTACTGCAATGTTGTCAATGGGTGCTGTTGCAATAGATGCAGATGGTATCGTTGATGTTATTACTAGGGAGTCTTAATTATGGCTTATTCAAGAGATGGATGGAATCCAATTGGTGGGCAATCCAAAAAAGGCACAGCTCCCCAGATCTTTACATTTATAACAACAGATTCAGTTGCTACTTTAAATACAAGTGGTTACTTCAATGATGTATCCTCAGAAGTTGCTGTAGGAGATATTATTATTTCTGTTACTAGTACTGGTGGTACTTTAGCATCATCAATACATACAGTAGTTTCTAATGCTTCATCAGTAGTTGATGTAAGTGATGGAACAACTATAGCACAAACAGATAGTGACTAACATTATAGCTGGGAGCATCGTTATGATGCTCCTTGCCTTTACTTAGGAGTAGAAAATGGCATCTGGTGATACAGACGTAAAAATTTGTAACAAAGCTCTTTTACTACTTGGTGCAGAAAGTATTACCTCTCTTACAGATGGATCTACTGCTGGTAATGCCTGTAATTTAATTTACGAAGATGTAAAAAGATCAACTCTTGGAATGTACTCTTGGTCATTCACAATATCAAAAAAAGAATTAAATAGAGACACAGAAACTCCAAATTCTGAATGGAAATATATTTATAATATGCCTAATGATATGCTTACAGGAGTTCCTAGAGCTGTCAGAACAAGTGGCAATGCTGGTAGTCCTCTAACAACAGCATGGGAAATAGGAACTAAGTTAAATGGATCTTCTGCACTTTTTACTAACGATACGTCTATATTTATAGATTATCAAAGAGATGTAGAAGAAAGTAATTTACCATCATATTTTACACAATTGCTTACATATCAGTTAGCTTGGCATTTAGCTGAAGTTATGACAGATCAGATAGCAAAATCAGAATATTGGAGAGGAGTAGCACTAGGAGTAGCTGTTGAAGGTTACAGAGGTGGTTTTTTTAGACAGGCAGTAAATATAGATAGTGCTGGTCAAACACCTTCTGTCATTCAAGATTATTTATTAACTGACGTGAGATAATATGCCTAGATTACAACAATACCAAAGTAATTTCTCACTAGGAGCTATAGACCCCCTACTACGAGGTAGAATAGATTTACAGCAATATTACTCAGCTCTTGAAACTGCTAAAAATGTTTTAATTGAACCACAGGGGGGTTTTAGCAGAAGAGCTGGTTTAAAGTTTATACAAGACCTAACAAGCGATAATGCTTCAAATGGTGTAATGCTAATACCTTTTGAGTTTAGTACTACACAAAATTTTTTAATTGTTGCTACAGCTTATAATACAGCAAATACAATAAGATTTAGATTTTATGTAAATCAAACTTTAATTACTAACATAAATGGTTCTGGTAATAGCTATCTAGATTATAGTGTAGGATCATTATATTCTGTTTCTAATTTTGAATTAAAAAAATTATATTTTACACAAAATACAGACACACTAATTTGTGTGCATGAAAATATGCAACCATTTAGTGTTGTAAGAGGAGCATCTAATAGTACATGGACAATATCAGCACTCAGTCTAGTAAAACCAAAAGCACAATTTACTAAAGCTACAACTAATCCTTCAGCTACAATTACACCAGACGAAACTGATGGTACTGTAAATATTACTGCTTCATCTTCAGTTTTTACATCTTCTCATGTAGATCAATATATTAATGTTTTAAATGGATTTGGTAGAGCTAGAATAATAGAACGTACATCTGGAACAGTTGTAAAAGCTGTAACAGAAACACCATTTTTTGAAAAAGATGTAGCTATAGCTTCTGGTTCATGGGAGCTAGAAACTGGTTATGAAGATGCATGGTCTGGTACTAGAGGATATCCTAGAACTTGTACATTTCATGAAGGTAGACTTTATTTTGGTGGTAGTGCCACATTACCTTCTACTTTGTTTGGGTCTAAGGTTGGGCAATTTTTTGATTTTAAACAAGATGAAGGTTTAGATGATGATGCATTGCAAGTCACATTAACTACTGACAATGTTAATGCTATTAATGCAATTAAGTCTGGTAGAGATTTACAGATATTTACATCTGGTGCTGAATTTTTCTTACCTCAAGCAGATTTAGAACCTATAACTCCATCTAACATAGTTGTTAAGTCAGCTACAAGAAGAGGAGCAAAAGAAAACATAAGACCTCAAGGAGCTGAAGGTGGAACTTTATTTATACAAAGACAAGGCAAAGCTCTTAGAGAAATGTTATTTTCAGACGTAGAGCTGTCGTATGTGGCGAATAATATAAGTCTGCTCTCCTCACACTTAATTATCGATCCTCAGAAAATGGCTCTACGACCAGCCACAGACACTACAGAAGGTGACTTGTTAATGATAGTCAATGGTACATCTACTGCTGGATATCGTTCTGCATCGACAGGTTTTGCTGGAGCATTGGCTTGTTTTATGATGAATAAAAGTCAAAACATAATAGCTCCTTCATTTTTTAAAACTGATGGTGATTTTATAGATGTAGCTGTTGATTTAGATGAAATATATGTAGTTGTTAAAAGAACTATTGGTGGATCAGCTAAATATTATTTAGAAATATTTGACGATGATTTTACAACAGATTCAGCAGTACAAAAAACAACTGGGTTTTCTGGTACAAGTTATACAGGGCATAGCCATTTAGAAGGCAAGACAGTTGCAATAATTAGAGATGATATTGTTGATCCTTCTGTAGCTGTTTCATCTGGTGCAGTTACAACAATTGCACAGCCATCAACATATATGGAAGCTGGTTTAGATTTTGACGTTGAAGTTAAGACTATGCCATTTGAACCAAAGTTAGCATCTGGATCTGTGCAAAGTCAGAAAAGAAGAATATTAGAAATTTCTCCTATGCTTTTTAAAACACAAAACATAGCCATTAATAATAAGAATATTCCTTTAGATACATTTCCAATAAGTGGATCTGGTGGTGTTCCTACATTTACAGGAACAAAGAAAACAATGGGTTTTCTAGGATATACTAGAGATGCCCAGATAACAATAACACAAACCCAGCCTGTTTTTATGACAGTATTAAGTTTGGATTTTAAAGTGAGTGTAGGACAATGAGTGGTGCTGAATTATATCTTGTAGCAAGTTTAGTTGGTGCTGGTGCAACTTATGCAAAAGCAAAAGCAGATGCCAGAAATCTAAAATCTCAAGCTTATCAAGCAGAAATCAAAGGTAGAGTTGATAGAGCTAACTATAAACAGCAAGGCATAGAAACTTTAAAAGAAATGAACAAGGTTATGTCAGCTAATGTAGCAAGAGCTTTTTCTGGAAATCTAGATCCATTTAGATCTGGAGAAACACCAGATATCATACAAAGTTACAGTCTAAGAGCTGGTATAAACGATTACACTATATCTAGAGATAATGCGACAATTGTAATGAAACAGGCACAATATCAAGCAGAAAGCCTAAGAGCTTCTGCTAGAGATACAATGAGATTTGCTACTTTACAGCTTGTAGGAAGTGTAGCTATGGCTGGTTATAATTATTCAACTATAGGATCAGCACCAGCAACACCAGCTACATCTAATACTTTCTTAGATCCTTCATTCACAGATTTTGGAACAACTGGTACGAGATCACAATTTATGAACCCTATAAGACCTCGCAATAGGTTTATGCCTAGTGGACAATAGATATGGCTGAAAGATACAAAAGATATTCAACAAAAGGTTTGGCACTAAGAATGCCAAGTGTAGATTTTAGTTTTGAAAAAACCAGATCTAATAACTTAGCTAATTTAAGTAGAACTTTAGATTCTATGTCTGAAATATTCTATAAAAATGCTGTACAAACTGCTAAAATAGAAGGTGCTGAATATGGTGCTTTAAATGCTCCTACAGTAAAACAACTAGAGGATGCATCTGAAAGTAATACTGAATTAGATTTTGTGGGTGATAAATCAACTGTATTTGGTAAATATGCTAGAACAGCTACATTAGAAGCAACATCTGATAATCTTACATTACTGGCTAAACAGAATATAGCTGACATTGTATTAAGAGCTAAAAGAGATGATGTTGAGCCTACTGAAGTAGCAAAACAATTAGATAGTGTTGTATCTGGATTAGCTGATGTATTAGATACTGAAAGTCCTGTCACAGCTCGTAAGTTTAAGGCATCTTTAGGAGTATATTCTAATGCAGAATACAAAACATATGCATCTAAATATATTACAGATAAACAAAAACAATTAGAGACAAACTGGTCTTTAAATTTAGAAAATAATTTAACTACAGTTTTACCAAAAATAATACAAGCTGGAATGCCAACAAAAGATGGACAAACGATAAACGACAAAGACCGAGTTGCTACAACTTTAGAAAGAGTACAAGGTATTAAAGAACAAATACTAGCCACAAGACCTTTAAGTATGTCTGCTGAAGCTATACTTGCATTAGAAAAAAGATTTGATGATAGGGTTTTTGAGATAGCAAAAGACATAGTAAGCGATGCAATATTTAATAATGAAAATCCAGAAACAATAATTAATGCATTAGAAAATAATAAAATTGATACATTGCCGATAGCTATGCAAAGTGCATTTTCTGTTGCTTCTGGTCAAGAAAAAGCTGTTTTAAAATCTATAGCAAATAAAGCTATAGACGAAAGAAACAAAAGAGAAATAGCTAAAATAAATTTAAAAGATAAAAAAAGAAAATTAAAAATAGAAGAAATAGAAATAAATTCTTCAACAGCTTTATTACATCCAGACCCAGAAAAAAGATTAAGTTTATTTACAAATTATATAACACAAATGCAAAGGCTTGATCCAAAAAAAGCAAATGAAATGAGAGATCTTTTACAAGAAAATCCAGAGCTTAAATATTCCCCTTTTTCAGATCCAGTTGTTTTTAACAGTATATCCATGAAATTTAATGAAAGAGAAGTATCTATAAAGCAATACCAACTTAATCAGCTTCTTGTGACAGGCAAACTTAGTAAACCAGATTTTAATGATTTTACAGAAAAACTAAGAGCAAGAAGCGATGAAGATTTTAATAGAGCTTTGTCATATGCGAGATCAAAATTAAACATACCAAAATCTTTTATAAATTTAGGTCAAGGTGGTAATAAAAATTTACAATATTTAAAAACCATTGAAGAAGCAATGTATAGAGAAAGAGCATTTAATCCAGATTTTTTGCCTATGCAATGGGTTGAAGATAATTTTGATACATATGTCGCAAAAGGTAAAAACGTAGAAGAAAAACGTATTAAGGAATTAGCTGGTGATTATTTTAACTTAGATACATTGAACAAAAAAATTAACAGTACTCCTAGAACTATAAATGGGCAATCAAATCCTTTTTATCAAAAATTAGTAGATGATAAAAATGAAATATTAAATTGGAACAGAGCAAACCCTCAAAATAAAGTTAGTGGATTTTAAATGGATGAATTTGATACAATATTTGCTGAACTAGAATCTATAAGAAACGAACCTAATACCTTTATATATAGGCATCCCATTACTGGTGAAGTTAAAGAAGGTATTGGAGAAGCACCTTTAAACTGGGGTGAATATCCTACTGGCATTGAAATAAACACACCAGAAGCAAATGATTATGATGCATTTAGAAGCGAGTTTTATCCCCTACCCCATGTTATGATGGAAGGTATTATGGGTGAAGAAAGTAAGTTAGATCTTACTGATCCAGATGTTATAGCTATGACACAAAATATGCCAGAAGGAAGTCAGATGAATGATCCTAACTGGATATCAGCATCTAGGATGGTACATGATTATCTACATCCAAAAACTAACTCTATGGCATTACCAGATGAAAGTGGTGAAAGTTTTGCTACATGGGGCATAAACTTTATGAATGCATTTGATTACAACTTTTCTGCACTAGCTATTAATACTGCAAGATTAAATAATGCACCACCAGAAGTAGCTAAAGCTATGTACTATCTTATGGAAACAGCAGATAGAGAAGGTATCACATTAAAAAATACTGCTAAAGGTGCTTTAGCTATGGCTACAGATCCATTTAACTTAGGTGTTTTAGCTACCTTTGGTATTGGTGTAGCTGGTAAGTATGCTGGTCAACAAATGACTAAAATGGCATTTAAAGAATTGTTAAAGAATGCTGTTTTATCTGCACCAACTAAAACTAGTTTAGCTACAGGAGCTGAAGCTGGTATGCTAACAATGGCAGATAATTTAGCCAGACAAAATGTAAAAGTAGATGCAGAAGTACAAGATACAATAGATCCTGTTGAAGCTGGTGTTGCTGGTGCAACTGGTGCTGTATTAGGTGATAGAGCAACAACTGGTATGGCTTCCATTGTAGAAGGTGGCAGAAGATTATTAGTAGGAGCTGGTAAGGAAGCAGATAATTATTTAGCTAACAATCCAGATACAGGCACTACACTTAATATGGGAGCTGATCCTACAAGACCTATTGCTGAAGGTTTAAGCACCATAGGTAAGGCTTTAGATACAGAGGTTACTGCTGGTGACATAATATCTGCTAGGCTTCCTACAGCAGTAAATTCCACAGAAGATGGAATAAATAATAATTTACAAATAGGTTCTGCTGATATTTTAAATGATACAAAAACATTAGATCAGAACATTAATATAATTAGGGATTATCCTAATCTAAGAAATGATCAAATCAATGGTACATCAGAAGAAGTTGCTGAAACATACATAGAACATTTAAAAGATAATTTATTATTTTTGTATAATAAAGTTCCAGAAAAGACCAGACAACGATCTAAGCTTTGGTATGATGGAGCAAATAAAGTTGTGAATGATTTAGCACAGCAATATCAGTTATCACCTAATTCAGTTGCTGGAATTTTTGCATCGTTATCACCTCAAAAAGATTGGTTTATGAATGCTGATTTGGGCAAAAGAGTTGTAGATATTTTGTCTACTAAACAAGATTTTCAATTTGATCAAAAAATGTTTGATGTAGCCACTAAAGGTTACAAAAGAAATAATACAAAAGTAAAAGGTATATTTAGTAAACCACAATTTGCAGAAATGCTAAACTACATAAAAACTAAAAAACTTTCAGAATTAGAAAGCACAGCAGAACAAGCAATGTGGCTTAGAATATATGACGAAGCATACAATCCACCAAATTATAAAATTTTAACACCAGAAGGAGAGTTTACTACTGATGTATTAAATGATGATGGAGTAACTCCTTCAGCCAGAGCATGGAACAGTAACTCAATGATAGAGAAAGCTATTAAATCTTTTTATAGTGGTGGTGACAGTAAGATTATAAGTCCATTGATGGGATCAAGACATAAGGTTAGAAGTTTTTATAATAATATAATTAATCCAAATAGTGATGATGGATCTGTAACAATAGACACTCATGCTGTAGCTAGTGCGACATTAAGACCAGTAGCTGGTCAAAGTACAATAGTTCATCACAACTTTGGCACTTCACCAGAAATAAAAAAACGTCAAGCTGATTGGAATGGAGCTGTCACTAATTCATCTGTTACAGGTGTAAAAGGTATATATGGTTTGTATGCAGAAGCTTACAGAAGAGCTAGTTCTGAAGTAGGAATTTTACCAAGAGAAATGCAATCAATTACATGGGAAGCTGTAAGAGGATTATACCCAGATACCTATAAAAATGGCAAAGGTAATGTTGAGAAAATAGACAATTTATGGTATCAATATAGAGAAGGAAAACTCACTTTAGATGAGGTAAGAAATGGAATTTTCAGAGAAACAAATGGCATCCAACCCCCAGCATGGGAATAAGGATGGAATAAAAGAAATGATGGTTAAATTTAACATACCATTAACAAGAGAAAACTATTTAGATTTGGCATATATGGGAGATGTACCAGAGGAATTATCTGCTGAAGAAGAAGCAGAACTTCCAGAGGAATTTCAAATACAACAGGAATAAACATGGCAATACCTTATGATCCAACAATGATAGAAGAAGCACCATTAGTAGTTAAAGATGCTAATAATGAAAAAGATCAAGATATTAATGGAAGCGAAATATTACATGATGCTGATGAAGTAGTAAAAGTTGCTGGATTAGGTAAAGGTATAAGTAAAGTTGTAAAACCAGTTAAAGATTTTTTCGATAGTGGTGCTGATGTATTAGTAGCACCAGCAGTTAAAAAAGCTAAAGAAAAAGCAAATAAAGAAGAGCAAGATTTAATAGATCAAGCAGTAGATGAAAACCCTTTAGCAGTAGTTAACAAAGGTAGGTTGTTAATAAGAAATGCAAATCCAGATGAAATGCAACTTCTTAATGAATATGCAAATACACCAGTACCATTAAAAAGCTCTAAAGAAGGTGGCAAAAAACAAAAATACAGAGTTAATGATGTTATACTTCCAAACCTTGATAATGTTAAAAGTCTTGATGGTGATGACGATAGTTTGAAACAATTTGTTGCACAAACTTTTTTAGCTTACAAAGATAAAAAAGGAATCGATGGAAAAACAATTTTAGAAAAGGGTAAAAGAGGTTTTGCAGAAATAATACAAGATGCAAATAAAATTGGATCAGTAGATGTTTTTCTAGAATTAATGCAAAGAAAAAAAGGTGATAGAGTTTTTAATGATGCAGAATTGTTAGCTTCTGCAAAGACAGTATCAGCATTACAAATTCATGCTAAATCATTATTAGATAAAGCTGTTGAAACTGGTAATTTATTAGATATGGCAAAAGCAACACAAGCTATTGCTATAGAAGGATATGCAACTGTACAGCTTACAAAATTAAAAGAAGATGCTGGAAGAGTATTAGTCACAAATAGAATATTACCAATACCATCTGAAAATAGATCTGGAGCAATGGCATCTATGTTAGAAGCTGTTGATGATGGCACAGGTAAATTTGCAGTATTAGATCAAAGTAATCTGGCTGATTTTATGGAAGCATATGGTGGAGAAGCTGGGATGAGACAGTTTTTATCTGCATATAATAGATTGCCAAGTAGTCACCAAAAAAATCAATTTGCACAAAATGGCATTTTTATGAAAGCTGGTAGAAGCTTTGTAGAAATATTTCAATCTGCCCTACTTTCAAATCCTCTCACTCATGCATTTAACTTTGCTGGTCAAGCATCATTTCAACAATTATTAATATTAGAAAGAGCTTTGGGTGGTGAAGGCAAAGAAGCTTTAGCTATGTTAAAGGCACAATTTAAATATATGCCACAAATGTTTAAAGCTGGAATGTATGCATTACGACATGAAAAAAGTATGACAGAAGCATCGACAAAATTAGAAAGTAACATGAGAGCAATTAGCAGACAAGCTTATGGATTAAAAAATACTGAAGAAGGTGGGGGTACAATAGAAAATTCTTTTGCAACTTTTGCTGATGGATTTGGTGTATTAATGAGATTGCAAGGTTACAGACCTATGTTAGCAATGGATGATATGTTTAAAGCTATGCAAAGAGGTATGCAACTAGAAGCACTAGCTGTTAGAGCTGAAACTGATGCATACAATGCTGTTATGGATACTGGCAAAATACCAGCTAACTTTGATGGATCACTAGAAGATTATGCAAAACAACAATCACAAAAAGCACATCTAAAAACTTTAAATTCACAAACAGCTTTTGAAGAAGCAAGTGAGTTTGCTAGGATGGCTACATTCCAAGATGATCTAGAAGGTTTCTTAGGAAGTCCAAAATTTAGTGCTGTATTAAATCATCCATTGATGAAAATATTTATACCTTTCTACAAGACACCTACAAAGATAGTACAAAGAATTATGGAAAGAACACCTCTAGCATTGATGATGCCATCTGTAATCAGAGATCAATTAATCAATGGTTCTGCACTACAAAGAAAACAGGCAATGTCAAAAATCATGTTATCATCTGGGATAGCTAGTGTAACTATGGCTTTAGCTTCTGGAACTTTAGGAGATGACATTGTAATTACTGGTTATGGAGAAACAAATCCTAAAGCAAGAACAACATGGTTAGAAAATCACGAACCATATTCAATAGGTGTAAAACAAGAAGATGGAAGTTATAAATGGGCAAGTTATTCTAGATATGAACCTATGTCTGGTGTGTTAGCATTTTTTGCTGATTCAGCATATACATTGCGACACTCAACAGATGAAGAATTGAACTTTGATATTTTTATAAATACAGCTATAGCAAGTATGAAATATGTTGCAACATCATTACCTATGACACAATTCATAGGTGATTTAATTAGTACTGCTGGTGCAGAATATGAAGCTGGTGACAGTAAATATGCAAGAATAGTTGAACTTATTGGTAAGCAAGGAACAACTGTGGCTGGTACTGTTGGTCAGCAGATTACCACACTAGGATTAGCTGGATCTGGAATGACAGCAACTGTAGAAAGATTTGTTAGTCCAGAAGCTTCTAATGTAATGCCAGAAGAAAGATATTATCATATACCTACAGTTGGTGTTTCATCTTTTATAAAAGGACATTACGAAGGTCTTAATTATATGAGATCTAGGATACCATTTTTATCTCAAGACTTGCCAACAAGAACTAATAGATGGAATGAACCAATTAAACAAAACAATGGTGCATTATGGGAAACAGTAATCCCATTTAGAGTTATAAATAAAAAAGGTGCAAATGTAATTAATACTGAACTTAATAGACTTGGTTTGGGTTTGAGTGCTTTGCCAAGAAATATGGGTGAACCATTATTAGAATTATCTGGTAAACAATATCAAAGATATATTGAATTGTATAATAATCCAATGGCATCTGAATTATACAAAAAGTTTTCCAGTGATAAAACCCCTACTGCATTAGAATATTTTGCTAACACTATACAAGATAAAAAATATACAGATGGTGAATTTGTAAAAGTAGATAATGATGAAGAAAAATATACTAAAATGTATAATGAAGAAAATGAATTAGTAAATTCAAATAGAAAATTTAAAATTACTATGATTAGAAGAATAGACAGTAAATACAAAGAGATAGCTAAGAAACTTATGTTTTTAGAATATCCAGAACTTCTTGCAGTTAAAAATCAAAGAGAAGCTTACGAAAATGAATTTGGTGAAAATCCACCAATGATAACAGCACCAACACAAGATGAATTAAATACTGCTAAAGAACAACGAGATGAAATTTTAGAAAATGCAGTAAACTAGGAAAGCATAATTTAAATGACACAAATTTATTTTTACTGTATAAACACTATAAGGAAGGTATAGCATATGGCTGACTTTAGTATTAATGATACCACTAGAAGAGTTTTAGCTACTGGCAATGGAAGCACTACCTCTTTTAGTTTTAGTTTTCAAGTAAATGCTGTTACAGACATTAAAGTTTATGTAGATGGGACTTTAAGAACACAGGGTTCTGGCTCTACTAATTATGCTGTACAAGATGGATCTGGTAGTGCTGGACTTTCTGCTACTGGTACTGGTGCTGTGGTGTTTGTTACTGCCCCTTCTAATAATACTACAGTAACTATATTATCAGATGTCCCACTATCCAGATCATCTTTATATACCTCTGGTGGTAATGTTACAGCTTCAGCTCTTGAAAATGATTTTGATACTATCACTATGGCTTTAGGTGATGCAGAAGAAAGAGATTTTAGATCTATAAAAGCACCTGTTCAAGATCCAATAAATATTAATATGACATTACCAGCTAAAGCTTCAAGAGTTGGTAAGTTACTAGGTTTTAATGATACAACTGGTAACCCAGAAGTTACATTTACAACAGCAGATGGACAGACATTATCTAACATTGCTTCTGACATTGCCACACTAGCTGATATAGAAGATGGAACAAATGCAACTGATGCAATACAAACTGTATCTGGAATAAGTACAGCAGTATCAAACGTATCATCAATATCAAGTGCTGTTTCTAGTGTAAATTCAAATTCTACTAACATTAATACAGTAAGCTCAAACATAACTAACGTGGGCAAAGTAGCGACAATAGATGCAGATGTTACTACAGTGGCAAATATAGATAGTGACGTTACTGCCGTGGCAAATATAAATAGTGACGTCACTACAGTAGCTGGAAAGGCATCTTTAATAACAAGCGATTTTGCTAGTGGTATGTCTTTAGTTACAAGTGACTTTGTTTCTGACGTTAACACACTTGCTGTAACTGACGTAATCAATGATATAAATACCCTAGCTACATCAGATATTGTTTCAGATTTAAATACTTTAGCACAAAGCGATATCGTTTCAGACATAAATATTTTAGCAACAAGCGATATTGTTTCAGACATAAATACTTTAGCTACAAGTGATATCGTTGCTGATATAAATTTATTAGCTACTAATGATGTTGTAAGTGATTTATCTTTACTAGCTACTTCTGATTTTGTTTCTGATCTTAATACTTTAGCAACATCAACTAATGTAAATAATATTGCTACAGTTGCATCGAATATCACTGGAGTTAACAG
>CAACVD010000514.1_pt1 | contig 18901 bp, 12 predicted proteins | sample 2381771 | NCBI WGS metagenome assembly CAACVD01 (sample SAMEA5211965, study PRJEB30684) | marine metagenome | biome: Marine; feature: Epipelagic; material: Water | collected 2015-10-15 | depth 15 m | reverse complement strand
TACCTTTATCTACAAGATCGTTCATATAAGCTTCAACATTAGGAAGATACATTTTTTTGTATTCCTCTAATCTAGCTTTTATTATAGGATCATTTTTTCTCATAGAAACATAAGACTCAACAGCTTTCTCTTCTAGTTCTTCATCAGTTTGTATAGCATCTGTTTCACCAAACTCCATTTCTTCATTACCAACTGGACCTATAATTTCGTTTACTTGATCTCGTTTTTTCGTCATCAAGTACTCATTTTCTATTACGTCTGGTTTTTCTTCTATAACTTCAGCAAGTAATCCTTGAGGTTTTGTATAGTCTTCAATACCTGGATATGTAGATTGATCTTTAAATTTAGGTAAAGGTTGCTCATTAGCTAACTTTAACTTATCAGATTGAGATACGCCTTGCATGCTCATTATCTCTTTTATCTTTTTATTATACTTAGCAACTTGACCATCATACGATTGTGCAGCTTTTAAAGCTTCAAGCTCTTCTGTGTTTATAGGAGTAAAATCAGGACCTGCAATATCTTGCATTTCAAAATTGCCTGACACCGCAGGCTGCCCCATAACCATTTGACCTTGTGGGCTTTCATAATTTACATTTGCAGGATCGTATTTAGCTGGATTCATTATTGAGTCAGCAAATCTGTCTTGCTCTTGAATAGATAGAAGCTCATTACCTGCAGGTTCACTAGATTCACCTACACTTTCTTCAACAATTTCAGCTTGCAGAATAGGCACACCGTTCTCGTCAACTTCTACTATCTTGCCTTTATTAGCGGCTAGTAGAGCTTCAAAAGTTATACCTCTTCTTTGAGCTTCAGCTTCTAGTTGTTCTCTAGTTATTTTTACGCCTTCTATTTCGTACATATTACTTTATTGTAAGTTGCTCATAACTTGTTGATCTAACAACTCTTTGTATACTCTGTATTCTATTTCGTTAAACTCAAGTTCTAGTTCTGTTGCTAAAGCTTTATCACCATCACTTTTGGCTCTTGACAAAGCTTGATGAGCTGCTATTATATCAGGGTGTACAGAAAATTGTTTTTTAGACTCTTCACTTAAAGGATTTGTGCTTTTCCAAGCTTCATATGCTTTAGAATCCTTAAAAACACCGCCACCAGCTTTGTTTTTAGTATTAAAAGTTTGTCCTTCTGCTTGTTTCTGCTTATCAAGCTCTAATTTTCTTTTATTATAAACTTCAGGATATAATCTTCTAAACATTGCTACAACCTCGTTGTTCTCTTTGTTATTACCAGCTGAAGCTCTTTGTAAGGCTTGGGCTAATGCTAATTGAGACTTATCATCTCTCACATTAAACGTACCAATAGTTTTGTAAACTGCTTGTTGTTCTTGCTGACCATCTTCACCATCTACTTTTACTTTGTAGTCTTCATCTTTTAATATTACATTATCTCCATCAACTTCTATCTTAGCAATGTTGTAATTTTTACCACCTATATTAATACTATGATTTAAAATTAATTTTTCATTTTCAATTGGGTTTTCAAAGAACATCATAGTGTCATTTATAGTGTCCATGTAATATGGTTCACCTGTTTTTTCGTTTTTGGTATTAGCTGTTAATACTTCTTCTTTAACAAACTTAACAACGTTGTCCATAGTAGCGTTATCATTGTAAAACTTAGTTCCTAAATAAGAACTCATAACAGCGTTTTGATTTTTATTTAACTCTGCTATTTGATCTTCATCCATATCTTCAGTAAACTCATGCCAGCCATCTTTAAACATATTAGGGTCTAAGTTTAATTCTGCAGCTATAGCACCTATACTATTTGGCGGCTCCCATTCTTGTGTTTCCTCGTTAAACTCTCCATCAGGTATTTCATCTTGCCAAACTCTTTTCATTAAGTTATCGTTGTTAATTAAATTAGCAACAGCTGGACTATTTGTAAGTTTTTCTATAGCTCCATCTCTTTTATCAGGCACTATAGTTCTATATGTATATACTTTACCATCTTCTAAGTTATTCATAGGCTTACCGTTTATAGGATTAGTATCGCCTTTTACAAAAGTTTCATATGTAACAAAATCACTGGTGTTACTATCTGGTTCTACTTCTGCATTAAATATCTTATTACCTGTTTCACTTAAGTTAGGTTTTGTTTGGTACATGTTTTGTCCTGAGTTTTCCATTGTTAAAAGCTCATTGCCGTTTATCATAGCTTCTGGCTCACCGTTTTCTGCTGGCGCAAAAAAGTACAATTGTCCACCACGCTCTACTATACCTATATTACCGCCATCACCAGCACGCTTTAAAAAGCTTTTATTTTCTATAGAACCTACTGAAGATACATTACCATTAGCAGCATCTTCTTTAAACGCAGTTGCTTGTGCTCCTATAATCTGTACTTGTCTTTTAAACTGAGGAACTAATCCCATTATTTTAGCTAGACCTCTATTACCTTCTTGCTTAGTAATAGTACCATCTTGCATAGCGTTTTTAATCTTAAAATAATTATCTACTTGTTCATTCCAGAAAACTTGTATGTTTTCATCTAATACTCTATTACCAGTAGTACCAAGCTCATTTAATGATGATCTTAATTTAAAGCCTGTTTGTTGATCTCTTTGCTCTAAATCTCTAGTATATTTCTTTTGTTCGGCTATATGCTTTTGCATTGTAGCCATATCAGGCGCTATGCTTTTAGTAATGTTATTACCGCCAGCAACAAAAGCGTCAAACTGTTTATTTATTATTCTCTGTGGATTAGTAAAACTCATATTAACCTCCTGCTTTATCGGCTTTTATACCTCCTATTATACTTCCTGCTCCTGATACAGCAGCATTACCTATACCCATGATCGCAGCGCTTCTAGCAGCCATTTGATCTTGTTCGTTTTGAGCAGCGTTGTCTAACAACTTAGCAGTTCTGTCCATTTTAGCTTCATGAAAGTTAATAGCATCTTGCTGCTCCATTTGATTACCTTTAGCTTTCATCTCATCTAGTCTTTGAGCACCCTCAGCTTTTAACCTCTGAACATTAGCTTCGCCTTCAGCTGCTTTAGCTTTGTTAGCAGATTCCTGAGCTTGTATACTAGCAGCAATACCTCTTTTACTTTCTAATGCAGCTTGAGCTAATGCTGTTGCTCCACCAGCTGCTTGACCTGTTTCCATCATAGCATCTAAACTATTTGCTAAAGCTTGATCAGCCTGTTCAGCTTGTATTTTAAAAGCTTCAGTAGCTACGGTTAAATTAGCGTATGGATTATCTAAGTTAGCAAACTGATTAGTCATATTTTCATATGGGTTTTGAAACGCAGGCCTATCTGCAACTAAAGCGTCTAACGCACCTTGCTCTGCATCTTTTATTTCTGCTTGCTCAGCGGCTGCATCTTTAGCTTTTTTAGCTGCTATAGCATTTGTTGTAATTCCTGCTATTGTCCCAGCAATAGCTATGCCAGTCATAACTCCCATATTTATTGTTTTAAATTTTTAACTATCTCGTAAGAAGGCTTTTTATCTACTTGCCATCCTAATTCCTTGTGCTTGTTTATTAATTTTTGGTTTCTACCAATAGTAAACATATATTTTTTATCTGCGTTTAAAACAACAGCTTCAGCTCCCATTATTAATGATGTTATAGCTGCATCTCTGTCAGGTTCTCTATATTCTGGATTAGATATAATCCATTCTAGTAAAACTGCTTTAGAGTTTGTCATATACAAAAAACCAGCAACAATAGGTGTGCCATCTTTTGCTTGTACCATTAGTCCACCAGTACCATTTTCTGGTAAAAAATCTTTTTCAATAGGTGGCCAGTTCCAAACTTTCCACCATTTTTCTAGAATCTTATAGTCAGACTCTTGTAATTTTCTTATATTCATATTAAATTAAATTATATTGAAGATACGTTATAGTTTACGCCTATTGAGTATAATTCTTTCATACCGCCTGGATCTGTATTAGTATCAGTAGAGAAAGTTATATCTAAATAATAACCTTTTAAACCGCTGACACTGTTACCAAATATAATTTCACCTGGCGCTTGTGTTGAACTATTAATAAAGTTTGCTACGTATCTATTTTCTTTTCTATCAAAACCACCTCTTAATAAAGGCGTGTTTACTGGATTAGCCGATGTTCCTGTATTGCCTAGACCATCGTATGCTCCTTCTACGTAGCTATTAATTATATTAGCATTGTCATCACTAAAACTAAAACCACCTGATAAAGCACCACCTGTTGTTCTATTTATATTTTTACCTGTTTGATCAGATGTTATTACGGTAGCTTTCCAGCCACTATCACCTTCATAATCTATTGTTAAAAAGTTTTTCTGTAGCGAAGGTTGAGAGTTTGCTACTATTGAAACTGTAGAAGCATTACTAGTACCATAAAAAGTTCCATGTGAACTTGATGCTTCGTAATGCGTATATAGTCCAGTTAACTGTGTAACATTACCTGTAGCTGAGTTAGGTATTGCATCAGGCGCATATGGTTGGTTGTTAAGTGTTAATAATTGATTTTTTAAACTACCAATTGCAGTTGGCATATAGCTATAAAAGCTTGGCCACCCATTAACACTATCATCAAAACCTAAAGTGTAAAACGTAGTATCACGCATTGGTAAAGCATCTGCACCACTTACTTGAGTAGGATCACCTGTTCTAGTATTATTGTACTGTAAAGAAACAATATATTGCTTGTTATAAGCATCCCAACCACCATAAGCTCTACTTCTATATGGAGCTACTAGTTTCAATCTAGTACTTGTATTAGAGTCAAAAAAAGTACTATCTAATACTTTGTCTGTAAATAATTGGCGAACATTAGTCCAAAGAGCATAACCTAAAACAGTAGCTCCAGTGTCTACATACGAAGCGCCTTGGTTGCTAGACCAAAATATTTTAGAACCTATTATTGTATTAGATTTATTAAGGTTTGGTGTTGCTGTTACTGTAAAATAACTTGCGTCAGTTCCGTAACTTGTACTTACAGTAGTTACATTTAAATCTTGAGTATACTCATTTGTATAATTATCGTTTAATGTAGCTAAATTATCTCTAAAAAAATCACGCATACCATACTCAGATATTTCAGTTATACCGTTTCCAGATAATCTTAACACTGCATTTCTATTTCTATCAACAAAATACTTTCTAAAAGAATAAACAGCAAAAGATTCAGGATTTTTACTAATACCATACTCACCTGCGTAAGGCACTATTTCACCTATTACAGCATTTGAAGTAGTTACACTTCCTCCACCTTCAGCATTGTATATAGCGTTTTTATCTATTAAAGCTCTACTACATTTGTTTTCTTGAAGTACAACTACATCATTTTCATCAGCATATATTTTCTGTATTGAACCATACTGAGGATTTGTTGACCTAGTTATATTAGTTCCTACTGGAAATTCGTTAGTTCTGTTAATACCTGTTCTAGAGTTGAATATACCTGAATGTATTAAAGTATTAAATCTATGCTGTTGTACTGGTTCCTCTTCATCTAAATAAGCTCTTACACCATAAGACATGGAGTTGTTATTAAAACCTCCTCTAATGTACATTTCTTCAGTATAAAAATTCTGTGTACTTACAGACTCAGTGGTAGTAACAGTGTCAGATCCATCAGTAATAAAACCAGGATTAAACGTAAGCGGTGGCGCAAACACATTATTAATAGGCCACGTACCTAGATTAGCAGCTGATCCAGCTCCGCCTGGTATTGCGTCTGCTGTTCCTGTCTGCTTCACTGGTTGAGGCGTTAAAACTCTTTTGTTCCAAATAGAATTATAATAATCTACTTCTATTAATGGTAGTGTATTTGCCATATTATATAATCACTTATTTTATTAACTAATTTACTATATTAACCTTCTTTCAATCTTAAATCAAACTGAGATATTACTGTTGTTAGTCCGTTGCCGCTCTGGTCTGTAGCTCTTATTTCTACATTTATATTTCCTGTTACATATTCTTCGCTGTAATTGCTAACATTTAAATTACAAAAATCACCACTAACTATTAAGCTTAATCCTAATCCGTCTATTTGATTTGCTGGTATAAAGTTACTATCTCCAAACATATCTGTGCTTTTAACAAACAATTCCCAAGTAATACCTGTGCTAGCATTTGCGTTACCACTATTAGATCCATTTGTTGCTCTACTTTTAGTACTATTAGTACCATCAGCATTGTTCCAATTAGTAGGGCCTGGAGCTACTGGCGCACCAGTTCCTAACTTTTGTGTTACATAATAAACAGTACCAGCTGCATTTACTCTAGAAGTATTAAATACTGGAGCTACGTTATTTACAAACGTTGGTAATTGTATACTGTACGGTATAGGTAGTATACCAAATTGTAAAAAATTAAAAGTAACATTAAAAGCAACATTATCTAGTAAAGCATTACCTGAACTATACATTGGATTAGTAGCTGTTGGCTTTAATAAGTAAATATCATCACTACCTTTTTCAGTAACAGTAAATGGCGCTGGGCTAATTGAAGTTCCATTTTGATAAGCAGCCGTGCTTACAGCAAGATCTGTAGCATTAGCATACGATATTTTAGTACCGTTTTGATCTACTAATTGAAATTCAACTATAGTAGCAGCTGCTGAATATTGTAAGCTTTCATTAAAAGATACTGTACCTAAAGGCGCAGTTCCAGTACCACCTATTACCGCTGTTACAAATTGAGTTGGAACAGTTAAGTTATCTCTTATTAAAGTGTTTAATTCTTTTACAGTACCTGAAGTACTTGTTTCATAATATATTTCTATATTACTTATTGTAGGCGTCGTTTCATATATAGCAGGTAGAGTTTCTGCTTCAGATGAAGGTTTTGCTATTTGTGAATTTGAACCTAAATTAAATGTGTTTTGAATAATAGCAGTTGGAGGATCTGTATCTGCATTATATAAACCGTTATAACTACCTCTTCTAAACAGGTTTTCAAAATTTCCAATTGACTGTACTTTCATTGTTTGTAATCCTGGAAATACAGGACCTGAAGCAGTTGTAGCAGAGGCAAAATAAGGTCTATCAGTAGTAAAAGAACTACTTAACTCAGCTAGTCTAGGTATTAACTCTACGTCACTAGTAGAATATTGCTGTTGTACAGGAGTTGTTTCATTTAAAGCTGGTGGTACTTTATTAGCATTATCTGTTAATAAAGTAGTAACATTTAAAACACCAGTGCTAGACTCAGTACTAAAAGTAGCTTCTACACTAGCTTCACTTGCGGTAGCTGCTGAAGTTAATTCAAACTGAGTAAAATTTAAAATATTATTTATATAGTAAGTTTTACCACCTGGCGTAACAACTTTCATACCTTCTAACAAAGGAAAAGTTAAATTTTCTATTGTACCTACAGCATCTACTGTTGCTATTTTATTGCCACTAACAAAAGTACATGTTAAATCAAATGGCTTAATAACTGGTGATCCATTTAATAAGCTAGGTAAATAAACATTATAATAATCTTGTTCTAGCTGCTTTACTACAACTTTATAACTATACCAACCTGTAGCGTTACCAGCGTCGATAAAGTCTACGGATTGTGCAACACCTGGAACAGTAGTTGGTTGTTCTCCATTTTGAGTAATCATACCGTACCTATTTTTACCTGTTGTTTGAAGATTATTAAACGCATATTGAACTACTAACTCATAGTCAACGCCTGAAGCTGTCCACTGTATTAAATCACCTGGCACTATTGAGTCTGCAGCTCCACCTGTTGTAATTTCAATGTATATACTACCAGTAAAAGAAGCAGATGTAACTACACTAGCTGTAACTTTAGGATCTTCATATAAACCTGGATAACCACTTGCATAGCTAATTGTTTGAGGTATTTGTTCTGTAAGTAAAAGTTTTAAAGAGTCGCCTGGCCAGTTAACAATACCAGAATTAACTACGTTTTTACTAGCTGGACTAGCTGTTAAAGGCTCTGTTACAGAAGGTAAATAACTATGGTAAAGTGTTGATCCAAAAAATGTTTGTGGATTATCAGCAAACGTGCCAGTTTGTAAAGTAAAATTAGTATCGGTAAATTTTGACAATATTACATCAGAAGATCTTCCATATCTGTCTTGCAATATTAAACCTACTTGATATGTTCTGTTTTGTTTTAAAGTATGATTAGGATATGATACATTACTAAATTTGCCTGGTAAATTAGTACTTATCCTGTTTGATGGATTTTGTGAAGTGCTGCCTGGTGTTAATTTTCTACCAGCAGAAACATAATATGCTAGGCTTTCTGGTGAAGTGTGTCTATCAAAGAAGTTACCTAATATAACTCTATTTCCTGATGAAGTTAATGTTTTAGCCCTTACAGGTACATTGTCATAAACTCTAGTAGTTTCAGAAGATCTAAGAGTTTTGATTGGCTGCTTAGATTGATATACATATTCTAAAAAATTAGTTGAATTAGAAGTTATAGAAGTGTCATCTATATCTAAGGTTTCTGCTACTTTAATACTCAGCCCCATTGATTCTTTATATAGTATCTCTATTTCTTTTACTTTTAAATTAGTAGCTAAAGTATTAACTGCATACTCACAAGGTATTCTCAACTTAACTTCGGTAACTTCATTTTCCATAAAGTCAACTATAGTGTTTTGTCCTGCTGTATATTCTTGCGGAATATAATTATTATCATCTACTCCACTACTTTTTTGTCTATTAATTTCTTTTAAAAAATATCCTTTTTGCTTTGGTATAAAAACTTCTTGAGTAAAAGGCGCAATGACAGAACACTGCCCATCATCATATTTAAATCTATATGAAAATCTTACAAACTTATCTTCTAAAAATTTTTGATCTCCTGGAAAATTATAATTATAATATTTATTAGGCCAATGTATAGTAACAACATCTCCAGCTGCAAATATTGCGTTTGCATTAACATTTGTCAATGTTCCACCTATAAAACCACTAAGAAGTTGGACAGTAAAACTTTTAGCTGTAGCTCCAGGATCGCCAACATCTGTTATTACATAATATTTATTTGGATCTAAACCAGGATGAGTTATTCTAGGAAAACCTATAGCAGCTGTACTAGTGTTTTTAGGAAAATGATTTGGTATTTGAAAAGCAGACCAGTTGCCACCGCCTGTAGTATCTTCTAAGTAATTATAAGGTGATCTTGTGCCAAACTTATATAATGCTTGTGCGTAGTCGTAAGTAGCTAAAGCACCGCTTGTATAGACATAGCCACTAGCGCTGCCACTTACGCTATCAAGTTTAAGTTTTACTTGGTCTTCTCTTAACCAAGGAGAAGCTACATCTTTTGATGTTTGATCAACAAAGTAAACTGTATAATTTAAAGCTTCATCTTCAGGATCTGTGAATGCTGTAACTTGAGCGCTTATATCTCTATCAATAAATACAGCTACTGCTCCAGCATTAAGAGGTTGATTTAGTCCAGTCAACTGCTGTACATAAGCTACTTTAAATTCCCAAGTATTGTTATCATTACCTTTGACATATCCTTGTAGCCCTATGTTGTCAGTAATAGCAGCCAACATTGTAGCACTCATGTCTGCTGTTTTAAATAAAAAGAAAGGATATATAGAATCAAATGTAGCTACTCCTGAAGTTCTTAAAGCGCTAGTAGTAACCATCATGGCGTCTTGTGAGTATTCTTCAAAAAGCTGTATTGGCTTATGAGGATAATATTTAGCTAGTGACACATGATCTTCATGGAAATAATAATTAGGATCTGACTCAGCAGTTTCAACATTTATAATACGTGGTTGATTTCTATTGTCTGTCCAAAACAATTGATTTTCTATCATAGCAGCATCAAGTATAGGACTATTATAAGAAAAATTTAAAAACCTACCTGAGACTATAGTAGCTATAGTATTAGCTGTTAAATCTGCTACAATTATTTTATGTGAACTCATTGGAGAAGCAAATAAAGATATTTGATCTGCTGAGCTATCTTGAAAGTCAGTTGCAAATATGTATACTTTATTAGTATCTTCATTTATATACCAACCAATAAATTGCAGTAAATATACATTTGGTGTTGACGCAGTGGCAGAGGTTAATTGATTAAAAAGTAAATTACCTAAAATATTTTCTAATGCACCTACATCATCAGCTTCTGATCTAGAAACAGATATATTCTGGCCATCTCTATATTCATCAGAGCCTAATAGACGAGCATCTAAGTCTTTGTTCATTTTAGACTTAGTAAATGTATGGTTAAATTTTCTTTGCATTTAATTTAATGTTTAATCCATTTAGATTGACCTCTAAATATTTGAACTATTTCATCTATTTTTAATTCAGAAAGCCTTAATTTAGCGTTTCTAGTTTTAACATACGAATCTCTTTTAAGAAAAGCTTTTGTACCGCCATCAACATCGTTTCTAGTCATAGCAACTCTATATAGTATTTGAGCATAAAAAGCCTCTTCAGCTAGCTTAGGAACAATACTATTAAAATCAATACTTAAACCATCTGATATATAGCTTAGTTGTATAACTTGACTAACTAAACCAGCGCTAAACGTAAACATACCTGTTCTTTGATTTATACTAAACCAACCATTTCTTTGTGTTGTTTCAGGATTTAATCCGTATCTACCACCATAAGCTTGTTTCCACCATTGATAATTATAAACACCGCTATCATCATAAGGGTCGTAATCACCTACAATTTCTCTATCATTTGCATCTTTCCACCTGTCTTCTATAACAGACTGTGAAGCTTCTAAGTTGGTACCGTAAGAACTTTGAGTAGGTACACCTGTAGCTCCATCAATTATAGGTAGTTCATCAGGATTGCCACTAAGTCCCCATAGTGGATATATAGTATGCAATAGTCCTAATTGATCAGCCCAAGCTACTCTAACATAATTTACATAATCTTTAGGTATTGGCACTGTTAAATTTGTAGGCACAGTCAACTCTTGAGATTTGTAAGCTTTTAAAACATCATATGATAGTTCTTGCATAGCTCTTCTAGTATGAAACAGTAATTGAGTTCTATTTACTTGTGTTAGTATTTGACCATTGCCTGTGTATGCTAGTTGAAAGTTACTTATAATATCATTTAGTGTTAAATAGCTATAGCTGCCGTAATTATCACCTGTAGCTATATCAGTTAAATCTAAAAATATAAAAGCACCATTAGCAATAGCTGGACTTATCTTTATAGTATTATTAGTAGTATCAGTTACAATAACATTGCTAACTGTAATTTTATTAGCATCGGTAGGTAAAGTAGTAGCAGTAGCCAAAGCGTGAACAGCAAAGTTACCAGTATCTCTTACTTGAGTACCTCCTATAGCATCGTAGTTGCTTATAAGTGTTGTATTTAAATTTGGAAACTCCCATACATCTTTAGTACCACCAGTAGTATTTTCTAATGGACCATACTGACCAGCATAATACTGCTGATCGTTTTCAGTTAGTGGAATTGTTGCTGCTGTTTTATTTGGCATAATTTATTAACTTTGTTCTAGTGAGTCTTGTGCAACTGCAGCTTGAGCAGCTTGTTGTACTATTTGCTGGTCTCTTACTATGACGCCAGCGTACATTAATATTTTTAATATAAGTTCAGTTTGATCTACATCTGATATTTCAAAATTAACAGAAGCAACACCTGGGTCATATACATATCCACCTACACTATTAACTGTAAAAGCCCAAACTGGATCAGCAGGTTTTTTAACATATTCTATAATGTAGCTTTGAGCACCTGTACCGTTAGCTGCGTTAGCAGCTGCCGTAGCTATGCCTGGTAATATATTTAATGTATTTCCCTCCAAATAACATATTGGGTGACTGCTTGTAGGTGATGTTAACTGAGAACGTCTAGCTTGTAAAAACTCTTGACGTGATAATTTTTCAACTTCAACTGGAAGTTTAGCACTGTCTGTATATTCTAACATACCAAATCTATGATTATCAGCAGGTAATGTTGTTTGACCGAATATACCGGATAAGGCTACAGTTGCAGTGGCTTGTGTTTCAAATGTAGCTATTTTTTCTTCTAGCAATTTAACTCTATTTGCATACTCTGTATCATTACTAGGAGGTTGTCTTAACATTTGATTTAAGTTTTCAAAATAACTTTCAAATATTTCTAATTGTACTTGCCTACCTAAATTATTAAATTCATAAGGTGTTAAGTAACCTCTTTGTTCTTTATTAAGAATAGTAAGAACAGTAGTATATACAGTGTTTACGTTTATTGCCATTTTAATATTTTAAAAAGAGAGGTCACTTGTGTAACCCCTCATATTATAATCACTTGTTATTTGAATTTTTTCTCTATTGATTTATATACTTCCATACCTTCGTCAGTCTTAAACCATGCGGCCATAGCTGAATATGGATTTTCATCAAACGGAATATTCATTAATTTTCTACCATTGCTTTTCCAAGTAAAGTTTCTTTGATCTTGTGAAAGATCTATTATTCTTTCTTCAACAGCTCTAATAGCAAAATTTCTAAGAATTACATTTTCATCATTTGCCAAGTTGATAAGTAACTCTGGGTTTCTTTTTGCAAATAATAATAAATCTCTTCTAAGTTCTTTAGATGATAAAGAACTAACAGATGATCCAACTTCTACTCTTAATATAGCTTCAGCTTGTTCAATATCCATTTCATAAGCCATATTCATAGCTTGTATTTCATATTGTAAATCTTCAAACTGATCTTCTGCTTCTATTATTGGATCAAATTCTTGAAATATAACACCTTTATGAGGGTGTTTATCTAAAAATTCTTGTAAATTTCTTTTTTCTTTAGGAACAAATAAATGCCCAGTATTAAACATTACATGCTTTAATGTGGCTGCTCCTTTTTGTTCATCAACAAATATACTTTTCATATTAGTAGCATATCTCATTTCTCTTTCATATCCTTGTTCTGGATCAAACCATACTAAAGGGTATCTTTTAGAATGTCTACTTGGTATAGTATATGTTAATGGGGTTTTATTACCCATTAAGTAATAATTTCTATCTTTGTATTCCCAGTTATCTACTGGCTTTTTTTCTACAGGCGCAGCCTTTTTGACTGAAGCCTTTTTTACTTTTGTTTCTTCCATAATATAATATAATATAATAATTAAAAAAGACCCCGCCGAAGCGGGATCTTAAGTATAACCTTAATTAAGATAAAGCTGATGAAAGCTTTAACGTAATTGCAGGCGTGATACTCCCTACTAGTACTCCAGTAGATGTAACTTTTTGTTCAACAACTGGTCCAACGATAGATGGTCCAGATGTTCCCATTGCATTACCAAATGCACTTGCAAATAATTCTAAATATTCTGCCTCAGTCTTAGTGAAAGAGTTAGAAGCGCCTTTAGTGTAGACAACATTAGCTTTCGCTAATTTGCTTGATCCCATTTCTAAAGCGTAGATAACATCAATTGTAAGTGTGTTACTTGATATAACAGCGGTAAGTTGTAGTATGCCTTCAGCTTGTACAACTTTGTTAACGTCTAATTTTACTAAACCCATAATTTCTATATTTTAAATGTTAATAAATAATTAAGCTCCTTTGAATAACACGAAGTTATTAGCAGCTTGTGTAATTAAACATCTTTCAGATAAGAAATTAACTCTCATTGTATCTAAATCAGTAGTGTAAGCACCACCAACAGATCCAGTGATCCATGCTTTGAATCTTCGATCTTCAGTTTCAGAAGCTCTATATCTTACGTGTAAAAAAGGACGTCTGATATTTGATCCTAACATTTGGTCATATACTGTAGATGTACCAGCAGGTATCATAACACCATCAATAGCGTTAGACATACCTCTTGTAGTAGCATCATTTAAGTATTTCCAGTCAGTTTTATAGAAGTCATAAGAACCTCTTCTAAAACCAGAGAAACCAAAGTTAAGAGCCATTTCAGCTTCGTTATCAAATAAACCGTAAGATGCAGCGTTTGTTGAAGCGTAACCACCATTTGTAGCAGCTAACATATCATCAAAATCAAGAGCAGTTTGTCTTGATAAAAATAACATATTTTCTTCAATAGCACCTTGCTTGTCTAACTGCTTTAAGATCTCATCAAAATCTCCTAATGCACCTGAACCAGGAGCAGCAGCACCAGCAAAACCAGAGTATACATTACCTCTTGCTTCGATAGCAGCAAATAAACCTTCAGAACCTTTGATATTTTGAGCAGCACCACCTGGTCCAAAATTAGCACCAAAAGCTACTGTGTTAGCTTGAAGCTCACCTTCAACCATAGCCATTTCTAAGTAATCCTCAAATCTTAATCTTGTTTCAGATTCAGATTTTAAGTACCATAAATAACCAGATGTTCCATCTTCAGTAGCAACTTCGATCCAACCTATTTGAGCGGTATCAGATCCACTTAATTCGTAGTTATCTTTTAAGATAATTGGTGAATTAAAGTATCTTGTGAAACCTGGCTCAATAGCTCCAGTCATTCCGTTACTTCCTTTTGGAAATTCAGATCCATATACGAATACACTACAAGTACCTCCAGTAATAGCGGCAGGTACACCAGCAGCATTAGTTTCATATACAATACAATCAATGGTATAACCGTTAGTAGTAACACCAGAAGTTCTATCAGTTACTAAAGCTTTAGTAGAAGATAAACCTGTACCGTTATCAGTAATTAAGATAGTGTTACCATCTCTAATTGCTGAAGTAGCTGGGTTATCTGCACCAGGCGTAATAGTAATTGTAATACTTGAACCAGCGTTAGCTGCAACAGCACAATTATCATATGCAATGTGTAATCTATTTTGTTCAGACCAAATTACTTGATCCGATGTCATTGGCATCTCAGCGCCAACCATTCGTAGGAAACCAGCTAATGTTCTGTTTCCATATCTTTCTACCTCTTGCTCATATAGCTCAGGTAGATATTGTTGTGCCCATGTATCAAAGTTTGTGTCAGCAAAATCAATATAGTTATCCTGTACGGTAACCTGATTTGGCATTGGCGTAATTGATGCAGGGAACGAACCTCCTGTTGTAAAACTCATGTTTTATTTTTTTTTATTATGATTTTTTCTTAATTTTCAACCTAGAACTATCAACTCCAGTAACGGCTCTTACTTTCCAGCCATTAGGCATAGTAGCTTCATTAGCCACTGGTTTTACCTCATTATTAATGTTTTTAGATTTTGCTATAACATCTCTAGTAGCATCGGCTTTGCCTTGCTCATAAAAGTGTTGCGCTAATCTATCTGCATTTCTAGCTGCGTAAATTGCCTTATGATAATCTTCCATATTAGTCACGTTTCCTTCTTTATCAGTAAATTTACTAATAAATTTAGAAACATCTGTCTGGGTATTTATCATTTCTTGTGGGTTTGAAACGCTATATCTAAAAGCTTTTTCTCCAACATTAAATTCAAAACCTTTGAATTGTTCTTGAAAATAACTTTTTGTATTGTTTACAAACTCATTTCTTTTTTCTGTTATTTGTTGTTGTTCTTGGTTGTATCGTTGGAAAAAGTCCATAGCTTTTTTCTGCTCGTTAGTAACAGATGGCCTCAACTTGATTTCATCATAATATTTACTTTTCATTTGCTCTAAAAAGTTCTTGGCTTTTGCAACTTCTTCTTTGTATGCAAGCTTTTGCTTACGTACAAATCTTTCTTCGTCCGCTTCTTCATCATAAGAAAAGTTATCTTCCATTATGAAGCTAACTTCTTCATCATTAAGATGCGGTCTAGTTTTTTTATAATATTCTCTTACAAGTAACTTGTCGTCGTACTTTGTATAATCTTTATTTAAAGTAACATAATCTTCTACAGTTCCACCTGTGTCTTTCATAAAAGTGACTAGCTTTTCTACATTTGTAGGTAGCTCAGTACCAGAAACTCTTTCATCTCTAATAGCTTCTTGAGCTTTTTTCTCTAATTCTTTAGCTTCTTCTTTTACTGGCTTTTCATGTATTACCTCGAGTTCTTTGTTCTCATCTTTGTTTTTGACCTCTTTGGTAATTTCTTCAAGTCTTGGCTCGGATGCTCTCTCCTCCACTTTTTCCACATCTTTGGTTTGTTTATTCGCATCCACGACTCCTGTGCTTTGCTCTGGAACGGCATCTTCTTTTATTTCTAATTTAGTTACTTTTTTTTCCTGTGTTAACTTTTTAGGTCTACCAGGTTTTCTTTTCATTTTGAGAGGCTGCTTTGAATCCACCTCTGCTTCTGTTTTTACTTTTGACATAATATAATATAATATAAGTTATTAAATATTTAAATCTTGATTGTTTTCAAAATTTATGGGTAATAAGTTGTTTTGTTTTTGATCAGCTATAGCACTCTGTTGAGTACCTATTATTTTAGCTCTTGTATCTTTTCTGTTTTCAATATCTTGCTCACGCTCACTTTCTCTATTAATTTTCTGTTGGCCTAACTGCATGTTGTAGTTAAATTCTAATTCCATTAATTCACGTTTAATTTGTGACTCAACTCTCATTCTTTCTACTTCATATCCAGCTTTACCTTTTTCAAACTTAAGTTTAGTATCTAATTGAGCTTCTGATTTTTGAACTTCTGCAAGAGCAGCGGCTTCAGTGGCTTGAGCATTAGCTTGGCCTTGAGCTTGTATATTTGCTAAGTTAGCAGCTTGTGCAGCTTCTGCAGCTTTCTTACGTTTTAGTTTAATCATTTGATTTGCTAGCTTTAAATTTCTAACTTGTCTAATGTCTATAGCATCTTCAAGGTTTATGCTACCTGATTGAAGAGCTGCTTGTATGTTTTGCTCTAGCTGTTCTTTTTCTTGTTCATCTGGAACTAAATCAAAATAAATACCAAAATCATATAAGTGTATAGTTGACAAATCTTCTAATTGACCAACGTTCCAAGTTGATATACTATTTTTTAAAGCTTCTTTAGTTAATTCAAACTCAATGCTATCAGAAGTTCTTAAAACTACATTTTCACATGTTTTAACTGTTAAGTATAAATAAGCATTTAATATGTGTTTTGTAGCTGTATTAGAGTTAGCAGCTGCAAGTTTTTGTAAACCTACTAAAGAGTCTGAGTTTGGCATACTACCATCTCTAGCTTCATTAAGACCTGTCACATCTCTAATCATCTGTAAGTAATATTGATAAGTAGATATTAAAGAATTAATCTTGTTACCGCCATCACTTTTAACAAGTTCTTGTATTGGTATTCTTCCTGGATTAGGATCACCATCAGTGGTCATTGATCTACCTAATATACTACCAGTTTGAAAATACATATTTAAAGCTTCCTTAGCATTATAAGTAGTACCGTTGCCTAAATCTACTTCTGCTAATCCATCAACATCTAAATAAACACCATCAGGTATTACTTTAGATATTACTTGTTGTATTTTTAAATGAGTTAATTGTATCATATCAGCAAAACCAGTCATACGACTTACTAAGCTTTCTATTCTGCCACCATACATTTTAGGACAACAAATATTGTAATTCATATTTACTTTAACCAAGTTAGACTTTGGTCTTGTCATGTTTTCAGCCATCTGCCATTTTAGCATCATATCATAACCTAAAACTTTAGCGCCACTATAAAGTACTTCAATAGATCTACTTACTCTATCAAAATTATCGTTTTCATTTGGAGCAAAAGTATCTGGCTTTTCTAAAGCTTTTTCTAAACCTGTAGTAGTTCTTTTTATTTTAAACACTTGTTCACTAAAAGTTTTGTATTCAAAATAAAGTATATAGATGTAATTACCATCTCTTTTACCATTACGATTGTACAAGAAGTTTCCATTACCTTGATACTCTTGTAGCTTTTGAAGCTCTTCGCCTGTTAGATCAGGAAACTGTTTTTTACAGTCTGCTAGTGATAATGCTTTTACTTCTCCTACATACCAAAGATCCTCAAAGTTTGGATCTTCACTATAAGAGTAAACTAATCTAGCAGGATCTACATAATCAATTTTAACACCTTCAGCTTTATTCCAGTTTGTTTTAATAGCTCCAATACCTAGTATTACTAGATCTTCTATTACACGTTTTTTCTTTAAGTTATATCTATTAAACTCTAAAGTGTTATTAATAGCTTCTTCACAAGCTATTTCACTTGCTTGCTTATAGCTTAATTGCATATGTAAATCAAGCTCTTCTTTATTTTCTGGTAATTCTTCAGGTTTGTTAGTATTAAATAAATCCATACTTAGCACACTTTGTATTTGTGCTAAAAACTCTTTTGCCTGCATATCTCTTAATATGTCTTCTGCGTACTTTGATCTCATACGTCTTGACTCTGGATCTTGTGCAAAAGCTCTAATATCATAAAGCTTATCGTCCATACCATTAACGACTATATCCACAAACTTAGGTATAATTGGAACAGGTTTCCAATCAAGGTTTAAATAGCTTAAGTCACCATTTATAGCTAACTCATCTTTGTATTTCTGTACTGGTTGTTCTGCTCTTGCATACAACCTACGCATCCTAAAATTATTGTAATTGCTATTAAACCTGTTTTCAACTCCAGATCTAGTTCCACTAAACCAATCACCTTCAATAGCCATGCCAACTTGGCGGCCATAGTCCATGCTTTGCTTAACTTCATCAGGTACTACCTGATCTGGAAAAGAACTATAAGTGTTTGTAATTTTCGTCATTTATTATATTATTTGTGAAAAGGATCCTTTATTATTATATCTACGTATTCCTAAGTTAATATCTTGTTTGACTCTAGTAGGAACTGGTCTATATTTATTTTTATTACAAGCCATAATAGCTAGTCCTGAACTAATAGAAGCATCATATTTAGTTCTATTGTTAATATTAAACCTACTCCAGTCATCTAAAGTTTTTTGAAAATACATATCACCTACTTTTGTTTCAAGTTGGCCAACATAATTTTCAATATAATATTCAATTGCAGCAGCGTGTGCTTGCTTAATGTCTTCGCTTGAATTAGGTATACCACCTATTTCTCTTTCAGCTACAGATA
>CAACVD010000513.1_pt1 | contig 18907 bp, 24 predicted proteins | sample 2381771 | NCBI WGS metagenome assembly CAACVD01 (sample SAMEA5211965, study PRJEB30684) | marine metagenome | biome: Marine; feature: Epipelagic; material: Water | collected 2015-10-15 | depth 15 m | reverse complement strand
TTTAATATCCTTTTTTGTTTACAAATCCATTTTTGGGCATACGCTTAGGTGCTACTGGTACTTCTTGTTCGTTAGCTTGTGGTCTAAAGCCCATACTTCTAGCTTTTGTAGTGCTTACTATCTTATCTGCACTACTTGCTTTTTCACCAGCTTGTAAGTATATTCTTCTAAACCATCTATGGTGACAATTACCGCCCCCTTTAAACTTCCATATAGAATAAGTATCAGCACCATTTAAACCCCACCCTTTATTTACTCCAATAGAACCCATACGTATAATATCTTCTTTACGGTACACCTTTTTAGAAGCCATCATTTTAGTACAAAATTCTCTTTGTTGACCACTAGAACGTGTTAAACCTTTGTCTTCTTGATATACATAACGCACCCTAAACTTACTTTTATGCGTTTGCGTACTCTGTCCGTCTTGTTCTGACTTAGCGTTAGGGTAAGCCCTACCAGTAGAAGCTAGTTCCAGTTTTTCTAAATTATATTCAAAATCAAAATCTTCGTGTTCGCCTTCTGCATCATCTTCGTCTATTAGTTGCCAGTTTTCTAAATCTTCATCTTCGCCAAACTCGGCTATAAATTTGTCTAGTTCTGTATATTCACTTAAATTTTGTTCTTCTGCTATTGTTTCTTCTTCTTGTTCTAAAGGTGCGTATCCTAATTCTTCACGTATTTCATCTTGCGTTAATACTTCTTTTAACGTTTCAGCATCAAATTTAGAATTAAACGGTTTAACGTCTTTTATGCTTATATGTAGTGCAACACCATTTATTGCTAAAAGTTTCTTAAACGTCTTTAAAAGCGTATTCTGAAAGGGTTTTACTACACTATTCATATACAACTCATACGCTTGTAGTAATTCGTTACGACCACCTAATTGCCCTTCTGTTTTAACACCTAATAGCATAGGGCTAGTAACTCGGTGTCCTATCATTATGTTCTGTATGCACAATTCGTTTAATACGGTATATTGTTTATCAGCATCAGAAACTTGTATAGGTATTATTTCGGGTTTGCTATTATTGTCATCGCTAAACGTAAGTACAAACTTACCAGCGTTATTAGCACCAGCAAATTTACGTGTTATTTGCCTTTCTATTTCTACCCTTTCTTCTCTTGTCGGCACTCCGTTAGCAAAATTAATAAAGTACGAACCACTAAAACCGTTAGTAATGTTGTTTAGGTGAAAGTCAGAAGTCAAATTATCGACTTGTATCCAGTTTGTACTTGCAACGTAATCGGGCGTGTGGTACAGTTCCATAGCTGGGCTGTACAAACCACTATATAATAACTGGCTACCATCGGTTCTGTCTTGCATATTAAACGCACTTATACGTTTAGGTGCAAATTCTTTTTTACGATACTGCGACCAGTCAGCACTTGTATAGTAACATTCTACTACACCGTGTTCGTTAGGTACACCTACTCTTACTTGTTCTACTGGCACGTGGTGTAATTGTGCTATTTTAGTTTTGTCTTTAGACCATATTACATTTATAGCGTAAGCCCCTTGTAATTTTAAATCAAAAGACAATTTTACAAATAGTTCGTGAGCAGTTTCTTTGTTGTTTACTGCGTTTAAAAACTTCTTAAACTCTACGTATTGTGCTAAGTCTTTATTATCTTCTTCTACTACAAATTCTTCACCAGCTATCATAGCAGAAGTAGCGTTAATAATAGCACTATTTGTAGCAGAATTGTTATATAAATCTATTAAATATTGTGGATAATTGTTTTTATATGCACCATCACCGTAACTAATCCATTCTACACCGTTTACCTCTATTGACTTTGGCTGTACTTCGTTAGTTAAATTTATATTTATTAATCTATCTTTCATAATTAATTTTCATAGTCCCATTGATACCCTACTGGCATATCAATACTACATTTACTTTTTTCTGTGTCTGTTAATGTAGTATAAAAAGTTTCATCTATGCACAAAGTATATTTTCTTGAATTTTGCAGTTTATAAGGGGTGTCAAAACTTAAAGTACCTTTATCGTTAGGGTATTTAAAAAAAGCGTTTTGTTTTTTGCTTACTTTTTCGCAATTTGTTTTAGTAGAAGTGTAATACATCATTAGCTTATACCGTTTCTAGTCATTATATCATTAACTACATTTTCTAAATCAGTTGTGCCTAGTGCTTCATTAAAAATTACAAGTTCGTGTATTGAACCATCAAAAGGGTTACTAACGCCACCGTGTGAACCTATTTTATTAAATATGAAGTTAGATGAACCAGCACCGTTAAAAGTTGTTGTAGTTTTTAAAGAAGTATTTACAAAAGTTTTTATTTGATTATTTGTAGAAAAAGCACCAGTGGTATCCCTTGTTATAGTTAAAACGTATTCAGTACCTACCGAGGGGTAAGGTGAAGCAGCGGTAATATCGTGTAAATATGTAGCACCATCAACATATTGTAATCGTATTCTATTAGGGCTTCCAGCTTGTCCAATTCTATACAATGTACTACCAACAGAAAGATTACCTATAATAGTTTCTGTATTATTACTACCAGTTTTCAATGCTATACAAATAGTAAAACTTTGTAAACTGACATCACTATCAAATAATAATTGAGTAGCACTAGGGCTAAAATCTAATTCGCCATTATTGTAATTTGGCTGTTTGCTACTATCTGTTTGGGTTAAATCGTTATCAGCAGTAGCTTGGTCACCCCATTCAGTAACCTTTAGACCATCTAAAGTTTGTTCTGTGTCAAAAGCAAACCAATGTACTAAACTAGCTAAACTATCTATTGTAAAGCCAGTAGCTACCCTATTTTTTAATCTTAATGCGTTTGCTAAAAACATATATTAGTTATGATACCCAACAGCTAAACCACTAGTCAAAGTAATTGCTGTAATATTCATAAATAAAACCGTACCCGCTGGTATAGTTGTTTGTAAAGCACTTTCACCACTACAATTAGCTACTGTGATAGCACTAATTACACTTTCAGTAACAAAATGTACTGCGTAAAAATCTTCTGTTTGTGCTAGAGTAGTAAAAACACTTATAGTACCCTCTTTACCTAGTTGCTCTCGTAGCAGTTGTGCGTTGTTTTTATATCCCATTTTATATATTTATATATTGTGTGTTATTGTTTAATGTGTTTGTGTTGTCAGTTGGTGTGTATTGTGTGTAGCTTACTTCTGTTACACTTGCATCGTTTACTTTAGCTTTACCACGTTCTATAATTCTTGAAGTGCTTAAAGTGCTATCGTCTGTTAATGTGTTGTCATTTACTTGATATATAACATACGTGTAAAAACCCTCTGCACCTAAAGTAACATCTACACCCTCTGTAATTGTCAATGTACTGTATCTTGGTTCTACGGTTTCGCTAGGATATACAAAATAATCTTCTTTTGTCATATCGTTAGTTAGTTTCATAAAAACATAAGGGCTATTAGCCACCCTTTTTTTAGTAGTAAGGTTTAACAAAAAAGAAGAAGAAGTACCTTTATCAATAACCACCATACTATAAAATATAAAAAACTAACTTTTATTTACTTTTAAGCAAAAAAAAAGGGCAAAAAGCCCCTTTTTATTGAGTATATATAATTTATTAACTGTTTGTAACAGTAACAGTGAACCCACCATTATCAAAAGGTACAGTAGTATAGTCAGCAACAGTTAGTGCTGGGCTATCTTCCATACCTACAAAGTTAAGGTCGTAACCGTTCATATCGCCAAAAGCTACACCACTAACACCAGTACCAGTAGTTAATTCTAAACCGTTAGTTTGACCTACGCAAAAAATAACACGCTTACCAGCAGCGTTAATAGCGTTAGTTTCAATAAATACTACTAATCTGTTTTGTGCTAGTAGTTTAATTTCGTTTTGGTCAGCAGTAGAAAGTTTATGTAATTTTATGTTAATAGATGGTTCATAAAATACAGTTCCGTTTTCAGCACTTGCAGTAATCGTTTCTGTAAAACTACCAGTACCACGTACTAAGCTATATTTATACAATTCATCACCACTACCACTACCAGCTATGTCAATGTCTGAAACAGAACCACTAGCAGAAGTTAATGTAACATCGTCTAATTGTACAAAATATACAGCACGGATACCACCTACAATATCTTTACAATCTAACGCACGACCTTTTGTCAATTCACAAGCCATATCTTTATGTTTTAAAATATAAGGGGGGTTATTACACCCCCCATATTATTGTTAATAATTATGATTGATAGATAATATCAGAACCAATGGCGTGTTGTACACCAGCAGTAAATCTAGCGACTACACGGATATTGTCAGAACCGTCAAGGTCAGCCATATCTAACATTCTAATTTCAGTGTGGTCAGAAATTAAATCTGTACCAAAGAATAGGTTAGATGCTTGAGCTGCTACCATTTGGTTATCGGGCATACCACTACAAACTGCGATATTAACACCCTCAAATACTTTAGTGTACTCACCCATATGATTGAAAGGGAAAGCAGACAAAGCAGAAATAGCAGAAAGGTAAAAACGATAAGTCTTTTTGTTCATATAGATATACAAATCGTCTTTCATATATACTGCACTTGGAATAGCAGCTACTAAATTTTGTAATTCACCAATAATAGTACCAGCAGTATAAGCACCAGCAGCTGCATCAGTACCTACCGTACCATCAGTAGCAAAGTAACCAGTAGTAGCAGTTGTGAAGCCCTCGAACTGTCCAGCAGATGCTTCTGCACCAGTCCAAATATTGCTTTCTACGTGGTCAGCAATAACGTTAGAAAGGTGTGAAAAAACAAAAGCAGTAAAATCGTCAGACATACCATTGTTAGAAGCACCAGCTCTCATTTGAGCAGCTTGCCAATCAGCTAACAAATCTTTTTTACACAAATCTACGTTAATTTGTAATTCTTTTGGGTTTAACACTCTTTCAGTTAGTGTTAAAGTACCAGCATCAGTAAAATCACATTCAGCGTTAGTGATTAAACCACTATCAGCGACTTTAGTAATGTTTCGTTTGAATTTAATGTTTTCTAAAACAGTTAAATATTCTAAACTATCAGCAGACTTTAACGCTGCAGCTATATACTGCCCAGCGTGTTCACCAGCGTAGTTTGAAGTAATTGAAAATCCCATAATTTATATTTATTTAGTTAAGTTGTAATAATATCGTTCTTGCTTTGTCATTTTTCGGTAATCGTCAGTACTAACTACTTTGTTAGTTTTAACTTCTCCGAATTTAGTATTTAATACTGGTTCAGCACTTGGTGCATCATTCAGTTCTTTTACTTGTTTAGTAAGTTCTACGTTTTCTTGTTGTAGTTCTGTGATGTTTTCGTCTTTAGATAAGTTTTCGCCTCGTAGTTCGTCTAATTCAGCTTTAATATCTTTAATTTCTTTAGATACATCTTGTAGCAATTCACGTACTACTTTGCCTACTTCTTCTAAATTAATATCAGACATTTCTACTTCTTCTTCTTTTTCTTTGGCTTCTACTTCTTCTTCTTTGACAGAAACAGCAGTAACTAAGCCAGTAGCATCAGTAGTAAATTCTGTACCATCTTCTAAGGTATATGTGCCTTCGGGCATTGGTGTTTGTACGCCATCTTCTGATAGAATGTTTACTACTACACCCTCTGCTAATTCGTCAGCTTCTGAAACTACGATAGTACCATCTACTAATTTAGCTTCAAACATTAATTTTACTTCTTGTGGTTCTTCATTCAAACCTAAAGCTATTTTTATTCTTTCTTTTAAATCCATAATTATTATATTGTTTTCATAAGATAAAATTTATTCTTCATAATATAAAATATAAATTAGTTTGTTTTGTTTTATTTTTGGTCTATTTCTTTTAATTTACTTATAGCCCAATTAACGCCACTAGAACCACCCCACGCGTCCCACATAAGACCACCACAACCCTCACTATAAGGCACATCTTTGTTTTGTTGGTGTCTTTTAAAACTAGCCATACGTGCAATAGTATCGCGTGTTATGGGTTTTCTGTCTGCTAATTGCCTTGCCCTTGTCCACCCTACACGTGTACCACAGTCGCTACCATTTTCTTCTTTATACTTTATAGCACGTTTAGCGTTGTTAGTAGCACTTTGGGGATAATCAGTATAGCTTTCTAATTTAGTTTTTTTTTTAGCTTCAATAGGTACGCAATTAGGTACTTTTTTACCGTCTTTAATTTTGTGTCCGTATGGTTCGTAGCCCTCTTGGCAAGGGTTAGGTGTAATTAAATCAGTATCCATACAAGCACATTCTTCATTTAACATAGTAGCTAAAGTATCTAGTATTTCGTGGTCGCTACAAGGCATATATACAGTTTTGCCCTCTAATTCGTGTGCGTGATAACCCTCACAACCTAAATCTTTTGCTACTTCTATTGCTTCTTCTTTAGTTTCAAATACTGGGAAACCGTCTATTTCTCCTACTTGTGCGTATTTCTTTTTCTTCTTTTTCTTATCGTCAGTTTTGGCTAGTGTTTCCATTTTATCTACAAAATAACCTTCAATAGACAAACCTTTTAACTCTCCGTCTTTTATTCGTTGCCATACATCATCGTTATTTACACGCATAGTAACAAACCACGTGCCTACTGGTAATTCATAACCATATAAATTACTTTTGTCTGTTTTGCTATTTTCTACTATCCAGCTTTCTACGGTATGCACCCCAGTTACTTTTTCTTCGTGTTGTAGTGTAGCGTTGTTAGTGTTGTGGTGTTTCATATACGCCTCACTAGCTTTTCTAACAGTATCAGAAGTAAAATAAACATAGTAGTTACGGTCTTTGTTAGAGTCGTATCTATATATTTGCTTATAAGGTATCAGTGCTGGGCTTACTAATAGTCTTTCTTCTTCGTTTACCTTAGCTAACGTTAAATTGTTTTCTACTGCGTTAAAATACACAAAATCTGTTTCTATCGCTGGTGTAGATACTAAGCTAATAGCATCTATTGCTAGTGCTTCGTTATCTTCATCTACTATTAGTTCTACTATATCATAGTTTTGGTGTGCTTTTTCGCACTCTTCTAAGGTGTTGTATTTACATTCACCGTTACCAAACTGGTACTTACCATTTTTACATTGTTTACAAGGCATATCTTTTTTTTTAAATTGTTGCTTTACGTCTTATTTTAGTTAGTTTATCTTGTTGTTTAGTCATATCATCAGCTACTACAAAAGCTTTCACTACACCAGCAGTAGAACCCCCTACACCCTCACTATTAGCAAAAGCACGACCACCCCCAGCTTCATTAATTGCAGAAAGTAAAGGTTTAAACATACGTGTACTTCGTGCGTTTATTACGCTTTCTCCTTTTGATAGTCTAGCACTAACGCTATCACTAGTTCCAGTACCGTAACCACCTACTAAACCCCCTTGTGCGTAAGGTTCTTCAGTTGAAATTATTTTACCTATATTATTCATACCAGCTAAAAAAGTAGTACCAGCTAAAATTGGACCTAAAATCGGTCCAGCCCCTACTGGTGGAGGTGCTAACGCAGCAGTCATAGCCATATAAGTATTTATAGTTGTTTCTGCGACTGCTAACGCTTTAGCTGCTTTCGTTTCCTCTCCTAATATACCTTTTATGTTTGCTACACTTTGTAAAACTAAATCTACGTCTGCTTCTGTTTGTGTTCTACGTATTTGATTTAGTGCGTTTGCTTTTTGTTGTTCTAAGGCAATAGTATCTTCACCAGCTTTTTCCGCTAACCTAAACAATTCATCATACTGTTGTTCTACTTCTTCTAACTCACGTTCACGTTGGCTCATACCCTCTAACGCTAATTCATTTTTAACGTCTATTAATTCATTTTCTAGTGAGGTTTGGTTTTGTATCTGTTCTGACTGAAAACCCGTTATTTGTGCTTCAATAGCAGCTAATTCGTTTTGCTCACGCATTAAAGCTATTAGATTTTCATCATTCTTTAATTTATCATATTCTACTTGTGCAGCAGCCACTCTAATTTGTTGCTGTTCTAGCATTTGTTGATTTTGTTTTTCTAAAACCACACCTAGTTCTTCATTCGCCTTTATTCTATCTTTAAAACTAGCGTTTTCAGCATCACGTCTTTGCCTTAAAACTTCTGCTTCCCTATCGTATTTTTCTATTAGCCCTTGTATTCTTACTTCTGCTATTTCTGCTGCTTTTTGTAACTCTACATTAGCTTTTGCACTTTTTAAAGTTTCTTTAGTATAATCTACTACTGCTTCTTTAACTACATCAAACGTTTCTGCAATTTTAGTAGTGCTATCATCTACACCAGTGACTACATCTACCATTTCTTTACCAGCTTCTTTAATAGTTACACCAGCTTCTTTAAACTTACCAGCCACTAATAAAGATACAGTTTTACCTAATAGACCAGCTACTTCAATAGCACTTTCAAAACGCTCTATAAGGTTATTCTTAATTGCAGTACCAAACGCTTTCAAGTTTTCTACTGGGTTTTCAAATACATCTTTAAAAAATTCAGAAACTTTACCGAAATTCTTAAATATAAAGTTTACAAAATCGTTTATAGAAATACTTAACGCTTCAAACGCTGTACGAAAAAAGTCAGCAGTTTTTTGGTTCTGCATAAACACTTCTTGCAAAGTGTTAAATATCTTAATAAATAAACCTATACCCGCTGCTTTTAGTGCTAATCCTACACCTTTTATAGCGGCGACAAAACCAGTAGTTGCTTTAGCAGTAACACCAGCACTAGTTCCTATCGCTGTAACAGTAGTTTTTACTTCTTCTAGTGCTTTTTTTGCATCTGATACATCGGCTTGTAGCTTTAGTATTACTTCTTCTTGGTTTGCCATTTACCTAAAATTATTTCGTTATAGTCTGTTTTGTCTTTGTATTTTGTTATTAATGGTAGGGCATCTTTTAACGCTGAAAAACTTACGTTTATTAAATCGCCTACAATTTTAAAACCTAAAACTTTATCCATATCTTACTTCTGTTACTTTTAAATCTACTGTCCAATATACGTCTTGTCCAGTATCGCCATTAACTTTTAATTCAATATAATCGGGTGTGCCAGTAATCGGGTTAAAATTAATATCAAACTGGTTAGTACTAGCATCTCTAATAGTTGTGCTTTTATCGTGTCCTACTTCAACTAAAGTACTATTAGTGTACTTATATGTAGCGTGTCCGTAATTAGTGAATATATCGTTACTATTAGCGTTTAGTGCTACTGCTGAATACTCAATAGCAAAAGCTGTTTCGTAATCTTCGTTAATGTATAATCTTTGCCCCTCAACACCACCTAAATATAATTCAGTAGGCGTGTTATTTGTTGTAAAGCCATCAAATTGATAAAAGCTAAACTTAGCCCTATTAGGTAATTGTGCAGCACTAAAAGCTATTTCACCATAGTTTTCAGCATAAGCGTTACTACCGACAGCTAGACTATAATTAGCGTTTTTTTGTATTAAATTACGATAACCTATTGCTATGTTATTAATTCCACTTCTAATTTTATTGCCTACACCTAACGCATAACCGTTTATACTTCTAATAAAATTACCTCTATTAAAGTTTAAATCGTTAGTTGGTTTGTTTTTTGTTTCATAGCAAAAACATCTATCGCCCCTAAACTTAAAACCATAATTTAAACAGTCATCTTTAGTGCCATTAGTAGCCCTACCTTTACTATCTGTAAAATTTACTTTACCGTTTCTATCTATGCTATGTATCGGTTTCATATTCTAATTAATTCTACTTTAGACAAAGTGTTATAGTCGCTATTATATTCTATTTTGTTTACTCTAAAAGTCTGTTCTTGTATTCTGACTATGTTACTAAAGTCAAAACTGTATATATCGCTAGGTTTTAGATATATTTCAGCTTTTAGCAATAAACCGTTAGAGTTGCTGTATTTTTCGTTAATATACCTTGACCAGTATTGCACGTATAGAGTGTTTAAGGGCTGTGTAACTAACGTAGGTGTGTATATAGGGTTAGTATATCCAAACAGTAAAGAAGTATCGCCTAATACTAATTGTGGTATAGGTGGGTTATTATCAGTTGAACCCTCAAAATTAGTACCGTTGTTTATAATAGGTGCATTATCAAAAATAATACCACTATTCAAATCATTTATATTTAAACCACTACTAAAACCTTGTAAGTTTTTATATATTAATCTAGGTTTATTTTCAAATTGTTTTAATACATCGCCATCTTGTGTAGCTATGTGTTGTAAATTAATGTTTGTACCGTTTAACTCCTTAATAAAAGGTGCTGCAAACACTTCTAAACCTATTTCTATTATATCTTGGCTATCTACATCAAATTCTATTACTTGCGTACCATATTCAGTACCATTTTCAAACCTATATAAACTATGATAATAGTCATCATTATCTTCTGCGTGTCTAAACTCTATACGTTTAGGTGTTTCGATAGGTTCTATTACTAATTCATTTATATCTATTTTTTTACTCCAATCTATTACAGTTGTGCTTAGATAATTATTATACGGTTCTATCCTTAACTGATTATTACCTAAACTTTCAATAGTCAAATTGAACATTTTAACTACATCTTTTAGTACATCAGCTAGTTTTATATCGCCTCTATGTGCTTTTATTTTACAATCTACTGAAGTTTCTAGTACAGTTAGTGTTATTGTAGGTGGGTTTACAAAAGTGTTGTATATCATCGTTTGCGAAGTGTTTAAGCATATAAACTCAAACGTAACACTTTGCCCTTGTTGTAAAAATATACTACCAGTATAAGTAGCTTCTGATACTATTACTGTTGGGTTTTGACCATCGCCATAATCTATACCAATAGGGGCAATAAAATTACTACCTAAAGCAATGTTATCGCCACCACTTATATTTGCATATAACACAACTTCTGCTGTATCTGTTTCGTCTGTATTACCTATTGTTACAGAATAATCTATATTTAGCGTTGTATTTTCAGTTGCAGTAAACGTACTAGTAGCTTGATTAAAATTACTATTATCATCTCCAGTTTCATTAGCAAAGTTTATAGCAGTAGCATCAAATATAGTAGTACCTACGTTAGTACCGTTGTTGACACCTATACTATCTGTACCTTGTCCAGTATCAGCTACTATAACTATTGCATCATCTTCGTTGCTATCGCTACAAGTATTGTGGTCACCTATATCAAAAAATATATCTTTGAATAAATCACCATCTAAAAAGGTGCTATTGTAGCCAAAACCAGCAAAAGCAAAAATTTTATCTATCAAATACTTTAACTGTATATTTAAAATAAAATGTTTGTTTATATCTACATTTAAGTTAGTGCCATCTAAGCTAATAAAACCGTCATTAATTAAAGGGTAATATGCTACGTTAGTTGTGCCACCCTCATTTAATACTACTGCGTTATCAATCCAGCTATTTTCTATATTAGTAGTATTGAATACGTGGTTTATATCGTCAAAATTAAGGTGTTCAATAGTGCTATCGCCTAAAGTTTCTATAACGTTTGCTACGTCATTAAATAAAACTACGTTATACGATATTTCTGTACTTTTATCTACTACATTATTTAAACGTAGAAACCCCTCTAAAACTAATACTTCACCAACGTATAAAAACGCTTTTACATTTTTATATGGGTTAAAACTAGCATTATATCTATCTAGGTTATAGTAGTGTTCAAAAAATTTATTGTTACGTTTAGTAGCTGGTAAATCAAAATCTTTACTATAAGATGCTTGTTTACTTTCTATATCCCTAACGTCATCTACTTGAAGCGTTAGGTTTATGTTTTCGTTACCAAACGTATCAAGTTCTTTTAATTGACCAGTAATTTGGTCTATAACCTCTAGTCTAATCATATACGTTGTACCCTTGTATTGTGTGCTTTTTCTATTGTTATGATATATTGCTTTAACATATCATTTGCAGTAGTTTGTTTTATGTATTCAGTTTCATTTATTACTACTGGCTCAAAAGTGCTACCAGTTTGCATATAAACGTCACTACTCGTAAATAGTTCTTCTAATATAGTTGCCTCTTCTTCTGTAATAAAGTCAGTATTAGCTTCTATCGTTTCTATTGCGTTTACGTTAAACGTTCTTGTACCACCATCATAAGTGCCTTGTGTGTATATAGGTAGGTTTTGTAACGCACCAGCAAAGTTAGTACTGTTTTCTGTTTGGTGTCCGTAGTTTTGTTTTATAGGACTTTTTTGTATCTGTGTAGTGCGTATAGACTTCTTTGTGAAGTTATAGTAATCGTATGTTCCTAATCTATTTAAAAAAGCTAGTCTAATAGTTTCAAAACCTTTACAGTCGGGTGCTTGTATATCAAATCTATATGAATTGCTAACGTTATTACTTACATTTAAAGCCCTTACAAAATATGAAGAAACGTTAGCTAAATTAAAACCTAGTAATTTTAATTGTGCAGTACCACAACCAAAATATAATAAACCCTCATCAGTATTACCAGCGTTAGTGAAATTGTTATAGGTTATGTTAGAACCAAAAGCAGCACCACCGTTAGCATTAGTATTATCTACAAACTTTTCGTCTATTAATACGTCATCACTATCGTAGGTTTGTATTCTTATGCGTGTTACCTCACTATCTAAAAAGTGTTTACCATTAAAGAAAGCCAATGTATGATATTGACTACCTTGTATTTTTTGTCCTTTATTAGTAGAAGAAAAAATATTAGGGAATATAGATAAGAATTTTTTATTACCAGCAGTTAACATATAATCAGTATAATCTGTACTACTAAAACCTTCTACGTGTTGTGCAACCGAATTTAAAAACAAAAATTGTGCATCAGTATCTAAACTAAATACTTGTTCTATTTCACTATTTACAGTTTCGCTATATTCGTAGCCACCTAAACAAAAAACGTGTCTTAAATTCTCTTTATTACGTGCGTACTTGTCTATTTGGTGTATAGCGTGTGGTGCATCTATAAAAAATTGACCGTTAAACGTACTATCAGCATTTTGTAAACTTGTTTCAAAACCTAGCTTATCTGTTTGCGTGAAATCTTGTAGTATAGACTGTATTCTAAACAAGGCACGTCTATTAGCATTTGGGTTTGGTACTGCTTTTAAAGTAGCTACCGTTGTACCGTTCACAATAATTGAACATAGATACTTAACGTTAAATTTGTTGTTATATATGTTACTTGGTATGTTAGATGCTTGTACTACTATATCGGAATAAGCTGGTGTTAAAAATTTAGCGTTTCCAGTAGATAAAAATTTTAGTGTTACACTCATAGTTCTTTACTTACAAATTTTAAAAATTTTTGTGTATCGTTAGCGTATGCTTTAATAAATTCTGTTGGTAGGTCTTTATACGCAGTATAAAACGCATCTGTAAAAAAATTGCTAGGTTCTACACCGTATAATTTTATATTACGTGCTATTGTAAATACTAAACTTTTACGTGGGATAAACCTACCTTTTTCATCACGTATGCCCTCTATGCCTTTGCGTACTGCCCATTTGTCTATAACGTTACTAGGTGGCTGTTTAGTCGTGTATTTATATGGGCTATTAGGTGCTTTATTTTTACTTTTAGAACCTTGTACACCTTTATCTACTATATCAGCATAACCAGCACCAACAAAAGACAAATCTAACGCACCACTAGGAAACACTTTAAGGTAATAACCTAAACTACTAGACAAATCACCACTAGAATTTTTACCTCTAGCGTTTAGTATGCCCCTAGCGTTACGTACTACCTTTTTACCAAAAGCATCTAATACCCTTTCTACGTTTGTCATTATAGAGTAGCTATAAACACTTCACAATCTAACGCTTGACCACCGTTAGGGTTATGTATAAATAAACTTTCTATATCGTCAGTTGTAGTTATAGCTGCTTTACTTGTAGAACCGTTGCCATTAGGTGTAAAATATACTACACTCATTTGGGCTTTTAATTCAGTTGCAGAAGAAGTCGCATTGAACGCTTTTGTAAGTATTAATACATTTGTATCGTCTAAGTTAGTAACTCTAATATATTTTACATCTTCTACGTCAAACTGATTATCAGTAACAGTAGAAATAAAAGTGGCTAGTGTTACAGACGTACTGGCTGGTATTGTGAAAATTCTTTTAAATACATTACCTATGCTCGGTATGCTATGATTTACGTCTTGGTCATAAGTCGTACCATTAATTGTGATTTGTTCTTTTACTTGTACTGTTAAAGTTGCAGTTGTTACAGTTGTTGCCATTTTCTATAATTATTATTTATATTATTATTATTATACTATATCTATCTATAAATATATATTAGTATATATAGTATATATTATTAGTTGTGTTACTTCGTTGTTACCGTTATTGTGTAAATCGTTCATAATTAGTTATATATCGTATGCTACGCTACCATCGCATTGACTAGCATTAAAAGATACTTCTATGCTTATGTTAGCAGTCCAACCACTTACTTCGTTATCAAACCTTTCTGTAAAAGGTTCACAAGCTACATTAGGGCTAATACCTACTTCTGTTTCAAAGTTTGGTATAAGTTCAAAAGTAGCGGTTTGGTTTTTAATAATACTTATTATATCGCCTATTGTTTCTAAGGTGTCGCTTAACACATCATTTTCGTTGCTTTCGTCTTTGCTTACTAAATCCATAACAATTAGCTGAAAATTGTAGTTAATTGTATGCTGTGCAAAGTTAGTCGTACTGGTACTTATGTGAAACAGAGGGTAAGTAGTTTCTACTAAATCTACTTCAAAAATATCACCTATCGTTGTAGTGTTTATTTGGTTATGTGTTGCCCCTATTTCTTGAAACATTTTATATAACATTTTTAGTGTTATATTTTTTATTTCTAGTCCGTTACTTAATATCATTTTTTACTTTGTATGTGTGTTAAATCTTTTTGGTACGCTATAAAATTAAAACATTCATTTACTGTCAGCTCTAATACTTCGTTAAACTTTAAAATATCGCCATTTGCTAAATTATATACTAAACTGTACCAGCCATATTTTTCGTTAAACTGTTCTTCTTCTGTCTTAAAAGTTTGCGTTTCGTCTTGCGTGGTAGGTTCTTTAAATAAACTTGCGTAGTGGCTATGTAATCCGTTGCGATAGTCAAAAAAAAACCAGCAGCACCATTTACAGTATTTACGCTTAAATTATCTTTAAATATCTTAGCCCTTTTACTTGCAGTAATATAATCGTATTCTTCTATATCGTACTTGTCGCCTTTCTGTTTTGTAATAGGTCTGTATAAAATAGCCATCACTTTATCCATAGCACCCCAGCCATCAGCTAGTTTATTGTCTAAGTCCACAAACTCCTTTAACTTTAGTTCGTGTAGGTTAGGGTGTAAACCATAATCAATACCGTCAATAGTTATTATTAAATTCAAATCAGTATTAATTTGTTTTTTCAATAACTTACCCAATTCATCTAATACACTATCAATAGCTTTTTTTGTGCATTTTTCTAACAGTTCTACTGGTGCATCAGTAAAAGAAGAAATGGTAATAAGTGTTTTTTGTAATTCATCTTCTACACCGTCAATATCAGTCATAAACTGCATATACCTACCTAAACTAACTTGCGACCAGTCTGTTGGTATATCATACGCTTGATTGTTTAAAAGTAATTGCATACTATAAAATATAAAATTAATAATTTGGGTATATTCGCCAAGATTTTGTTAATATATAGTTTTGATTTTTGATTGTTTCTAAGGGTTAGTGTAGTGCTAACCCTTTTTTTATTGTACAAAATACTTACCTTGTGGCTTTAGTTCGTAATACATACGCATTGCTAAAGCATCGCTAAAGTCTGGGCTACGCCCTATTATGTTTTTAACTTCTTCTTTACTCACTAGCTGTAACTTAGCATCTTTATCAAAGTTTTTACGTCTTACTTGTTCCAGTTCTTGTATGATATTATTTTTGTACGCTATGTTAGTACAGTTAATATATATGCTAGACTTATTAAAAGCGTTGCTAAGTGCGTAATAACATTGTGTCTTTAGATTTATATAGTTTTCGTTTTTAAGTGCCTTAGAATTGTTTACAAACCCCTTGCACCGTAGTATGTCTTTTACACCACCACCTACACCGTCATCATCTACTATAATGTTCTGCAAACTTACACCATTGTTTTGTTGTATAGTGCGTATTTCTTGAGCTGCTTCTGTAACACTATTAACGTCTAATACTTTAAATTGTTCTGCTCGTAAGCCATTCCAGTATATTATTACTGTCTTATCCTTTCCGAAACGTGCTATATCAGCAGTTATATACTTATCGCCACCAGCAATACTATCTAATTCAAAAGCACCTAAAATAGCGTTGTAGTTTATTAGCTTATCTTCGCTATCGTCATACTCCCAATTACCATATAACAAACGTTGTTTACTTATTTCGTCTAGCTTTTGTAACTGTTCTTTGTAGTGTTTAGATATATGCCTATTATCAGTCGCTAAACTTTGTATAAACTTACGGTAAACTGGTAGTCTGTTTTCTTTGTGTGGCTTGTAGAAGTTAGTATATACCCATTGCTTGCTAGGGTTACAAGTCATTAACAATTTAGGTATTAAACCATAATGGTCTAACTTGTAACGTATTCTACTGCTTACTATTTGTTTAGCTTTTTCTGTTATTTGGTTACATTCGTCTATAAAAGCAGTAGTTAATTCTAACGAACCTAAACTATCAAAATTCTTATCGCTGGGGTATTGGAACAAGTCTTTTAATATAACTTCTGAACCGTTAAAAAAGGTTATTACGTTAGTCTGTGCGTTATACTTGTAGTGTGTGTTTGCTTGTATATCCCATTCAGTACATATATCGAAGAAAGTATTTAATGTAGTTTTCTTTAGGTTATCAAGTTTGCTACGACCTATTAAACATCTTATACCGTCATATTTAGTACATAGCCATATTATATACGCACAACCTAAATAGGACTTACCACCACCAGCAGCACCACCATAAAGCACCTCTGTAGTTTCATTATCTGTTAAGTACTCTAGTGCTAACCATTGTTTATTCGTTAGTTTCGCTTTCATCGTCTCGCATTAGAGTTATTGTAATAGGTTTAACCTCACCACTTACATCTAACTCTTGTTTCTCTACATAACCTCTTTTCTTACCTTTTGTCTTTAGATAGAATATAGTAGCAGAAGTAGAACCTTTTTTAATTTGTTTATGTAGGTTACTTTCTGCAAAGTCAATAGCCACGTTATCTATGCTTTTAACTGCATCGTAATATGCTTTATCATCTTCTAACCAGTTGTAGTGGCTTTCTCTTGATATACCTACTAATTTACACGCAGTAGTAACTACACCTAAAGTTTTTTCTAGTGCTTCTAACATAGCTAATTTGCCTTTTTCTGTTCTATCTTGCATAGTGTCAAATTTTGTCAATTATTTTACCACATATATTACATTCTTCTTTTGTCTTTTGTGGTTCTTCTTCTTCGTTTGCTATAACATCATCTTCATTTTGCCATACGTCTAAACCCCAATCTTCTAACTCTACGCTATCCCATTCATTAGCTAATATGTCAAAATCCCAATCGCCAAAACTTAAATTGTCTTTAACTATAAATTCTTTTTTTTGTTCTTCTGTAAGTTCATCAGCTTTAATAACGTGTACTTGTTTATGCCCTAACTCTATAAGTGCCTTATACCTCATATTGCCACCTAATATAAAACCGTCATTGTCTATAACAATAGGTCTAAGTTTTAGCATTTGAGGAAAGTCTGTAATAGACTGTTTTAGTTTTTCAAACTTTGCCTTATTTACTAAACGAGGGTTATTAGGATTAGGTTTTATTTCTTCTATATTAACTAGCATATTTTTCTACTATTCTTTTTATACCTTGATAACACGTATTTAAACAGCTACTACAATTACTGGTAGTTTTATAGTTTGTTTTGTGTATTTCGTTGTATAGTGTAATTAATTCAGTTTTAGCTTGTTTGGTAGAAGCTCTACCAGTTTTGCAGTATTGCCAAACATTTATTGCACGTTCAATATGTTCTTTTGTTATATCCATTTTTTTTTGGGGCATTTTTCTGTTTTCCAAGCTGCTTTAGTTTCCACTGGGCAGCCACAAACGTTACATTCTTTTTCTATTGATAGTTCGGGGCATCTACTACATATATACGTTCTATTGTAGTATGTTTCTGTATCTACATTTTCAAAACCACCTAATATACGTTTACTAACTGCTTTAAAGTAGTTATACGCTTTTACCATCGTATTCGCTTTCTTTGTCATATCTGTATAATTTTATTATGCCTACTGGGCTGTGTTCTTGCGACAGTATTATATCAACATCTTCAAACTCTAAATCGTCTAAGTTAGCTATGTATTCTAGTTCCTTATCTTCGTTGTAAAACTCTATGATAGTTAAACCGTATCCTACTAACCTTTGTAAATCATCATATATCATTTTTTATTTCTTGCAATCTTTTTTTAATAAATTCTTTTACCTTTTTAATAGTAACGTATATATTCATTCTGCTAATTTTAGTTTTTTTAGCTAAACTAGAATAGGTAAAGTTTTTACCGTTGTTATCGCCTAGCACGTATAACTTAAATAGTTCTTTATCGTACCAGTATAACTCATCTAATATGCTGTTAATTAAATCAGTATCTTCTATAAAATATAAATTTTCTTGTGTTAGTATATTGTTATACTTTACTAAGTCATCATTAAACGATATATCTTTATACGGTCTATCGTATTTATAGTAGTATTTTGACGTTTTGGAATAGAAGTTATTTTTGCATAACCTTATGAAGTAAAATTTTAATTTATTGTCGGCTATAAGTTGTTCTAGCTTATCAGTGTTTTCGTACAGATTTAAAAATACTTCTTGCGTAACATCATCTACATATTCAGACGGTATAAAATTACGTGCAGTCTGTATTAATTCGTTATATACTTCTTTTGTTATCACG
>CAACVD010000511.1_pt1 | contig 18934 bp, 28 predicted proteins | sample 2381771 | NCBI WGS metagenome assembly CAACVD01 (sample SAMEA5211965, study PRJEB30684) | marine metagenome | biome: Marine; feature: Epipelagic; material: Water | collected 2015-10-15 | depth 15 m | reverse complement strand
ATGACAGACGAGCAGAAAAAAGCCTACATGAAGGCATACCTAGAGCAGGACGACTTCAAGGACTGGGGATGAGCAAGGCAACACCAGAAGAAATCAAGAGGCGCATTGCCATATTCAAGCAAGCGCACCCAGAGATTGACTGGGAACATGACCCGTGGTATAATCCACCATCTGAAGATGAAACACTAACTGAATACGAGAAATGGAAACTGAAAAGAAAGAGAGGCAAGGATGCCTAACCACTGTTACAACCGACTGACTATTACGTCAGACGATCATGGACTGCTAATCCAGATGCGTGATGCAGCATTGATGGAAGAGGAGCAACTGCTGGAGTTCCTGTGTCCATTCACAGCCGAAACAAATCACCAGTATGACTATGACTGGTGCGTAGAAAACTGGGGAACCAAGTGGGACATCTTTGATGTCGATGTGATATCTCTGGTTGATAATGAACTTGAATTGTGCTTTACTACTGCATGGTCACCACCTGTCGATGCAATACGACATGGTTCAGAGCGTTATGGCTTTGATTTTGAACTCACTTACAAGGAAGAAGGCATGATGTTTACAGGTATAGCTATGCCTCTCATGGCGACACACTATAACTACACATTCGATGTGCCGCCGTATGAGGAGATGCCCTGCCAGCTAGTAGACGAATGGGGCATTGACGTAGACTACGACTACTTTATTATGAACGCAGACGATGACGAACTGTCTGACGACCAGAAGGAATGGCGCAAGATGTTGCGTGAAGATATGCAAAAGGAGTATGATAATGGGTAAGAAACGATACACAGCAGTAGGCGTAATGGAGTTCGACATGTTTGTTGAGTTCGATGAGGACGATATTCCTGCAGGACATGATGAGTGGGAGTATGCCCGTCAACTTGCCGACGAAGGGGCATGGGAAGAAGAAGCACATGGCGGTGACTTCCGCATCTGTGACGTAATGGAGAACGAGGAATGATTGAAGCGACAAATCTGCTAATTTATATGGTAATAGTAGGCTTTATTGGCTACGTAATTTTGAAGTGGAAATACAAATGATGAAAGCAATATTGATTGACCCCTTCACAGAAACTGTAGAGGTCGTGGACTATTCAGGAGACTGGGAAGACATTGGTGGTCTGCTTGACTGTAGGTATTTTGATGTCGTGCGTATTGACGACAGCGAGACACTGTATGTCGATGACGAGGGCTTGTATGTAGAGAACCAGAGGTTCTTCACATGGAATGGATACCCAAACCCGCTTGCAGGTCGTGGCCTAATACTAGGCACTAATGAAGACGGCGTGTCTATTGACACAGACATGGAGCCAGAGGACGTAGAGAAACTTGTAACCTTCTTACCAGAAGGCACAGGCTTTACGCTGATGGTAATGTAATGGCAGAAAATCAGGTGCATGCTGAAGAGTTTGAGGAGTGGCTTGAAAAAAGCCCTGCCGAATACTTCACCATGACCATCATGGACGGCATAAGAGTAATAGCTTTCCGCATAGACGAGGAATATGATGCTTGACATACCGATCAGTATATCGTATACTGAACTATTAATTTTACTGGGAGTGTGGCTAAATGCCCTGCTTAACCTATACAACTTTTTGAAAAGGAAATAATATGAACAGGTACGAAGTCACATTCGTAATACAAACAGACATGGAAGACGTAGGCAGTCAACCATGGTGGCTAATTAATGGAGAAGAGCCATTCCCGCCTGAATTTCTGGAGTACATTCTAGTTAGGGATATGAAGCCAGATGAAAATGTTTTGGATGCAGAACCAGTCTCTAACGTGATTAATGTTATTGACATGGTAACTAAAGAAACCCCGAAACCAGAACTGAAACTTGTTGTAAATAATGGTGAGAAAGATGACGAACAAACACACAAAGATGTTTAATGCTTGGTATGAAGATAACGTACTAAGTCCTTGGAAAGTAAGGAAAGTTGGTAACAATAAATATGTGCATGAGAAAGTAAAACATGTGTCCAGCCGACCCACCGACAGACTTGGCAGGGACTGGGAACACGAAAGGATCTGGAATGACTAGGCATCTTCTTGTACTTGCAGATGAGTTGCAGCCGCAGATTGGTTCAGGCCACAGGTGGGTCGAAGCCAAGATAGGATACAAGTGGGTATTTGTGCGTGAGCGTACAGAAAGCAACCGCAAGCGTATCAAGCGTGATTTATGGGACACTCTGGTAACACAGACAGAGCGATATCTTGCAAGGCAAGAAAAAGGCTTTGAGAAACTTAGAAAGAAAGCGGAGAAAAAAAATGATTGAGACAGTATTTGCTAACGCCCTGATGTGTATGGCGTTGAACATTTACCACGAGGCACGTAATGAAAGTACCGCAGGACAGCTTGCTGTCGGACAGGTGGTTATGAATCGTGTGTTTGATGACAGGTTTCCAGACACAGTTTGTGGAGTAGTCACACAGGGTATTCACTGGGAAAGCATACCAGCCCGTAACAAATGCCAGTTTAGTTGGTATTGTGATGGCCTGTCTGATGTACCACGAAACGAGGAAGCATTCGTTCAGTCACAAGAGAATGCACAGATTGTGTTGAACGGCTGGTTTGATACCTTCATGGACGGGGCTACACACTACCACGCTGACTATGTAATGCCTAGTTGGGCAAAGACCCACACAAAGATTGTCAAGATTGACAGCCACATTTTCTACAGGTGGGACTAATGGATAAGAACTTATGGGATGGTGACAAGAAACAACTCTTTCGAGAATTATATCATCAGTATATTGACGAGGGATATAATCAGAGAGAGGCCAAGAAGATGGCACGAGAAGAGGCAGAAGAAATGTATGCAGAAAATGTAGACTTTGCCTTCAGTATTTCGGAGCAGGAATTTGACCAGTAAAAAATTACTGCTTGACCCAGAACATAGAAGCTGGTACTATGACGGCTTCGGTGTTAAGAGAGACAAAGAGACAGACGAGGTTATTGATGAAATCAAAAACAGAAATGCGAAAGCTACGAAAGAAAGCAATCAAGCTACAGAACGCAAGCAATCGAAAGATTAGTTTTGCAGAGGCATTAAGAGAGGTTAGTAAAGATGTATAAGATGTACTTTCGTAAGACAAAAGAGAAGCCGCACTTCATTGAAGAGACTGACGACATAGAGGACTTTTATATCAAGCGGTCTATGGTGATGAGAGCCATTGGCTTTCACACAAACCTTGTAAACAACAGACTGTTTGTCCTTAATGACGGCAAGAAATATGGAGTGTACTATGCAAAGTGAATCTGCTGAAACTCACCGTGGAGAATGTTCACAGTGTGGATCGTCAGACGGTAATGTACACTACAGCGATGGACATGCTTATTGTTATGTGTGTTCATCATACACACCACCAAACAGGAGAGACAACGTGGTTACACCACTACCAACAGCACAGAGCAAAGCTATGACAACTTTATCAAAGGGACAGTTCAGTCCAATCTCTGATCGTGGCATCAGTATGGAAGCCGCCAGAGCCTATGGCATTACCGTTACAGACGACAAGCATATCTATCCATACTACGATATCAACGGCAATCATGTTGCCAACAAGGTGAGACACGTAGCAACTAAAGACTTTCATGCAGAAGGCAGACTGTCTCAGGCTACGCTCTTTGGTCAACAACTATTCTCACAGGCTGGTAAATTTATTACCATCTGTGAGGGTGAGTTGGATGCTGTGTCTGCCTATCAGATGATGGGCAGCAAGTGGCCTGTCGTTTCCATACGCAATGGCGCACAGGCCGCAGTCAAAGAAGTCAAGGAACAGTTTGAGTACCTTAACAAGTACGAACAGATTGTTATCTGCTTTGACAATGATGAGCCAGGCCGTGCCGCCGCAACAGCAGTTGCTCAAATCTTTGAACCCAATAAGTGTAAGGTCGTACACCTCAAGGCTAAAGATGCTAATGAGTATCTCAAGGCAGGTAAGACCGAAGACTTTATGAAACGCTGGTGGGAAGCCAAGACGTTCACCCCTGCAGGTATTGTCAATCTTAAAGACTTTGATGGCCTGTATGATGATGAGAAGCAGGAGAGTGTACTCTATCCATACGAGGGCATGAATGAGATGCTGTATGGCATGCGTACTGGTGAGCTTATTACCTTCACAGCAGGTACAGGTGCAGGTAAGTCCAGCATCATGCGTGAATTACAACATCACCTACTCAACAATACCAAGCACAATATTGGTGTCATCAGCCTTGAAGAGAACGTCAAGCAGACTATCTTTCACCTGATGTCTGTTGAAGCAAGCAAGCGTCTCTACATCAAGGAGATACGTGACACTGTAGACGAAAAGCAGTTACGCATGTACGAAGCCGCCACAGTAGGCACTGGTCGTATCTTTGCCTTTGACCACTTTGGCTCTATCCAGACAGACGAGATACTGTCTCGTGTACGTTACATGGTCAAGGCACTTGACTGTAAGTATATTATCATTGACCACTTAAGCATCCTTGTATCAGGTCTTGAGGGTGAAGACGAGCGCAGGAACATTGACAAGATGATGACCCAGCTACGCTCACTGGTCGAGGAGACACAGTGTTGTATGCTTCTGGTATCACACCTGCGTCGTGCCAATGGTGACAAGGGACAGGAGCAGGGCGTACAGATTAGTCTGTCCATGCTACGTGGCTCACACAGTATCGCACAGATTAGCGACGCAGTGATAGCTATGGAGCGTGACCAACAGGCATCCGACCCTGTGGTTGCCAACACCACCACCATTCGTGTTCTTAAGAACCGCTATGCAGGTGAGACAGGCATTGCTACCTATCTTCTGTATGACTCTGATACAGGCCGTATGCAGGAGATTAGTGACCCTAGTCAAGAGGATGTAGATACAGTAGACATTGAGGAGTATTTGTAATGCAACTAGACTTCTTTCCAGAAACACTAGAAATAATTTATAATAGTAATGATAGTTATGACTTGTCTAAGCCTGTTATTGAAATAGATAACCCGACAAGATTCTTTGCCACTCTTATTAAAAAGAGAAAAGAATTTTTACAATCTATTCCAGAAGGGAAATATTTCATTATAAAAGAAAAGGATGAAAATGAAACACCAAGAGTTTACGATGCAGAACGTGGAAAGTTTCTTATGGTAGGTTATGGCAGGGGTGTTTATCCTTGTGTCAACCTCTTAACAAGACAAGTATATTTACACACACTAGTTGCAGAGTTTTTTCTACACAACGATAACCCAGATATTAAATGTCATATAGACCACATAGATGAAAACCCGCTTAATTATAGAACAGACAATCTAGAATGGGTAAGTGAGAGTGAAAATTTTAAGAGAAAATATAATACAGATAAAATTGCATACTATAGGAGATTAAACCATGAAGCTTAAACCGATCCAGGGTGCGGTGAACATCCCGTTCAGCCGTCAGCGTTACGAGACATCTGACGCACCAGCAAAAGACATTGTGATTGATTACCTCAAGCGTAATGGTCACGAGATTCTTGACAGCAAGGAAGATTTTTCTGTTGACATTAAGTCAAAGAAAGGCGATAATATGTACTTCTCTGAAGTAGAGATTAAGTATGGATGGAAAGGAGACTGGAACCCTGACTGGAAAGAAATCAGAATACCATATCGCAAACACAAACTTATCAACCGTGTGGCAGAGCTTGACGGCTTCTTTAACTTCTATATTCTTAGAAGCGATAAGAAGGCTGCATGGCGCATCAAAGATAATGTAGTTGCAGAGTCAGATGTTCGTGAGGCACGAGGACGTAACATTGTGAAGGGTGAACACTTCTTTCACATCCCATACGAGAAAGCAGAGTTGATTAAGTTTGACTAGATTACTAAAAGTTTGTAAGGTATGCGGTAAAGATAAGGATATACGAAAGTTTATAACTGATACCCGCTTTCCTACTGGACGAGGAAGTAATTGTTTTTCTTGCCACAAGAAGCTAAACAAACGAGAGAAGAGAGATTATTGGAAGTGAAACGAATAGTAGTTGACATAGAAACAGACAGCCTTGATGCAACGACCATACACTGTGTCGTAATCAAAGAAGACAGCAAGGTGTATGCCTATACCCATGCCAATATGTCTGACTGTGTTAAACACATAGAGGCTGCAGACATTATTGTTATGCACAATGGCGTGTCCTTCGATGCACCTGTACTCAAGCGTCTTCTAAATGTAAACATACCCTTGAGTAAAATCAGGGACACATTAATAATGTCACAAATGGCAAACCCTGTACGTGATGGTGGGCATTCTCTTGAGGCATGGGGTAATACACTTGGCTATCCCAAGATAGAATACGAAGACTTCACATGCTTTAGTGAAGACATGCTCAAGTATTGTGTGCGAGATGTTGAGATAACAGACAAGGTTTATAAAGCCCTTTTGCCAAGTCTTAAGATGTTCAGCCCACGATCCATTAAACTTGAGCATCAGATACGTGCAGTGATAGATCAACAGGAACGCAATGGCTTTCAGCTTAATGTAAAAGAGGCCATGCTTCTGATGGGTAGGCTGTCAGATGAAGCCGAAGGCATCAAGGCTGACCTGCAGAATAAGTTCCCACCCATTACAGAGGTTAGGTATTCTGACAAAACAGGCAAGCGTCTGAAGGACAAGGTTACTATCTTCAATCCTGCATCACGTAAGCAGATTGCAGAACGTCTGTCGGCCTTGGGCTGGGAACCACATGCCTATACTGATAAGGGTCAGGCTATTGTGTCTGAAGAGGTATTAGAAAAAGTAGACATACCAGAGGCACAGATTGTTGCAAGGTATCTTCTACTAGAAAAACGTGTGTCGCAAATCAAGTCGTGGATTGATGCGGCAGATGACGAGGGGAAAGTACACGGCAGAGTGTTAACGCTGCGAACTATTACTGGAAGGATGGCACATACGTCGCCCAACATGGCACAAATCCCTGCAGTGTATTCGCCTTATGGAAAGGAGTGTAGAGATGTATGGACTACCAGTAGCGATGGCTATGTACTTCTTGGCTGTGATGCTTCTAGTCTAGAACTGAGATGTCTGGCTCACTATATGAACGACACAGGCTTTACTAAAGAAGTTGTTGATGGTGATGTACACACAGCTAACCAACGAGCAGCAGGTCTGCCTACACGGGACAATGCAAAGACTTTCATCTATGCATTCCTGTATGGTGCGGGGCCAGCCAAGATTGGCAAGATTGTAAACGGCTCTGCCAAAGATGGTAAGAAGTTGATAGATACTTTCTTGACAAACATGCCAGCATTAAAAGTGTTGCGAAACAAGGTAGCTAAACTGGCAACACGAGGATATGTAGTTGGCATTGATGGGCGCATCTTACAGATACGTTCAGAACATGCAGCACTTAACACCCTACTGCAGGGTGCAGGTGCAATCATCTGTAAGGAATGGCTGAAATACATTATCTTACAGGCAAGCAAACGCAACCTGGATTATAAGCTTGTCGCAAGTATACATGACGAGTATCAGTTCGAGGTTCGTAAAGACCACGCCGAAGAGTTTGGCGAGGTCACAAGGAAAGCAATGAAACTGACAGAGGAATCTCTCAAGGTTCGTTGCCCTCTCGACAGTGAATACAAGGTCGGGAAAACGTGGGCAGAAACCCACTAGAAAAAAAGTGTTGACATTTGATTCTGGATGTGGCACTATATAGTGGTCGTTGGCAATACCGCCACGACATGACAACCAAAACGAAAGGTAAAACGAAATATGACTGTAGTAAAAGGTAAAGCATATTGGGCATCAGTACAACAACCAAACACCACTTACGAACCTGAGTGGGGCATCGACATTCTTGTTGATGACAACAATCGTGCCGCAATCGAGGCAGATGGTCTTACCATCAAGAACAAAGGCGATGACCGTGGCGACTTCGTTCACATTCGCCAGAAGGTAACACGCCGTGATGGTTCGCAGAACGAAGCACCTACAGTTGTGGATGCACAGAAGCAGGCGTTCACTGGCCTCATTGGTAATGGTAGCGTTGTGAATGTAATGTACACACCGTTCCCGTGGGAAATGAATGGCAAGTCAGGTGTATCACCACTGCTCAAGAAGGTTCAAGTTGTGGACTTGGTTGAGTACAAAGCAGGGGAAGACTTCGATGTCGAAGACGGCTTTACTGCTTCAGACGCACCATCAACTAGCGCAGAACTGAATGACGAAGTTCCTTTCTAGATAGTTGATAAGCACGGGGGCGACAGTTGGATTTGGTCGCTGGCGATAGCTGCGAGGGCGGGAACGCTATCACTTACATAGGAGACTGAGATGGAAACAAACTTACCCGAATACCTTGTGATATTGTGCTTCGGCCTTGCAGGTTTTATTGTAGGCTGGGCAATGCCACGGGGAAGACGTTTTAAAGCACTTCAGTTGCGCTTCCTTAAAGCACTGCACAACTTCTTCGCAGATGAAGAGGAGTACATTGCACACAAGGCACAACGCATTCGCAAAACTATAAAGAGCAAAGCTAGGACACGTAGCTCAACTGGATAGAGCAGCAGACTTCTAATCTGCAGGTTGCAGGTTCAAGTCCTGCCGTGTTCGCCAACATAGGAAACAATATGACTAAAACTATCGACACTTTGATACAAGATATATACGATACCCTTGAGCAGGGTGTCGATGTAAATCGAGCGGATGTGCAAGAATCACTGGACAAGTTTGCCAGAGATGCACGTTCAGCCGTAGCCACGATACTCCAAGAGGGAGAACGTACAGGTGCTACCCGCCTACGTCTTTCTCAAATCGGCAAGCCAGACCGTCAAATCTGGTATGGACTTCGTGGCAAAGAGGGGGAGCCTCTGGATGGACAGACCCGTATTAAGTTTCTTATGGGTCATCTTCTAGAGGCTCTCCTAATCTCTCTGACAGAGGTGTCAGGACACACGGTAGAGGGTGAGCAGGACGAGGTAGAAGTAGAAGGAATTGTAGGCCATCAGGACTGCATCATTGATGACACACTTGTTGATATCAAGTCTGCCTCTTCTTTTGCCTTCAAGAAGTTTAAAGAGAATAGACTGAGTGATGATGACCCCTTTGGTTATATTGCACAGATCAGTGCCTATGCAACAAAGAACAATCGTAAGAACGCCGCCTTCTTTGCAATCGACAAAAATTCAGGAGAACTTACGCTCTGCAAGGTAGACGACTTAGAAATGATTGATGCACCATCACGAGTGCGTCACCTTAAACAGGTAGCAGAAACAGAAACACCGCCTGAACGGTGTTATGCTGACACAGCAGATGGGACTTCAGGTAATCGTAAGCTTGCAGTCGGCTGTGTCTTCTGCCCCTACAAACACACATGTTGGTCGGACGCTAATGGCGGGAGAGGTCTTCGTGCATTCCAGTATTCAAATGGTGTACGGTATCTGACACAAGTATCTAAAACCCCAAACGTGGAAGAACTCTCTATTAATGAAAAGGAAAAAATATAAACATCAATACAAGTCCAATTCAGAATTAACTGCTTCACAGCTTCTTCAGAAAGAAGGTATTGAATTTGAATACGAAACGATGAAGCTGGAATACGAATGGCGTGAGAATAAAACATACACACCAGACTTTATATTATCAAACCAGGTGATACTAGAAGTCAAGGGTAGGTTTATGATAGAGGACAGAAAGAAACACCTCTTCATAAAGTCAACATATCCTGACCTAGACATCCGCTTTGTCTTCGACAACCCATACCGAAAGCTATATAAGGGCGGTAAGATGACGTATGCAGACTGGTGTGACAAACATGGATATAAGTTCTGCAAACTTGGAGAAGGCATTCCAAAAGAATGGCTTGACAAACAAGATGGAAAGTAGTAATATATCCCTCATACTGGATGAGTTTCGACCAGACGAATCCTCGCCAGAGCGAACATTATTTTTATGTGTCCTGCTACAGGCACTCCTAGACGCTACAAAGAAGCCGTATGAAGGAGAGCCAGCAGAGGTACGAGTAGAAAGAGATAGGGCAACCTCATGGTTCTTTGCATCTGTAGGCGTAACAGCCAAAGACTTTGAAGAGGTATGCAGCCATGCAGGTGTAGACCCAGATTACATGAGAGAATTTGCATACAAGGTATTAAAATCAGGAGAAGTAGAGTATGTCAGAAAAAGAATTAATGCAGTCCTTGGACACTAAGTTCAAGTATATTGAAGACCCAGACGTAGTAAACAGCCCTACACACTACAACTTCAAGGGAATTGAAGCTATCGAGGCTATTGAAGCCAGCATGACCCCCGAAGAATTTACAGGATATTTGAAGGGCAACTGCATGAAGTATCTGTGGCGATACAAGTACAAAGGAAAGCCTGTGGAAGACTTGAAAAAATGTCAGTGGTATCTCAATAAACTTATTGCATCTGTAGAGAACCTGTAGTATAATCCAAACTCTTGGACTTTTGAAATGAACGTAGTATATATAGATCACATGGGCAGCGACCTAACGGTTGTTAATGCCGCAAGGGTTTCCTTCAATAAGGAATCTGAACAGTTAATAGATAAAGATATAAAGCTAATTAAGTATCTGGCGAAGCATAAACACTGGTCGCCTTTTGCACACTGCTTTATTCAATTTAGAGTAGAGGCTCCCGTCTTTGTCGCCAGACAATTAGTAAAGCATCAGGTCGGCTTGTCATGGAACGAGGTTAGTCGTAGATATGTTGACGACATGCCCTGCTTCTATACACCTATAGAGTGGCGTATGAAGGCAGACAATGTAAAGCAGGGAAGCTCTGACGAAACTATTGATTATTATATTGGATCATACACACGGTCTGCTATTGCAGAGTATAATCGTATGCTTGATCTTGGTATTGCACCAGAGATGGCACGTATGGTACTACCACAGAACATGTACACAGAATGGTACTGGTCTGGTTCTCTCTATGCCTTCTCTCGTGTTGTTAATCAGCGTGTAGAAGATACAGCACAGAAAGAAACAAAGCATATTGCCAAGATGATTAGCGACGAATGTTCCTTCAAGTTTCCACACAGTTGGGAAGCATTGACAGGATATAGTTTTAAGAAGCCTGAAACATTTAATTTAGAACAGGCTTATGATGAAGTACAAAAACACAGCAAGAGAGGAAAGACAGAGAATGATTAGTAATACTCTACCCACCGACTACCAAACATTTATTGCGACATCAAGGTACGCACGATGGCTTGAAGAAGAAGGCCGCAGAGAGACATGGCCTGAAACAGTAGGCAGGTTTATGGAAAACATTGTGCGCCCACACCTTGATGACAATAAGATGTATACCAAGATAGAAGAAGCAATCTTAAACCTTGAGGTTATGCCTTCAATGAGAGCCTTAATGACTGCAGGACAGGCAGCTGACCGTGACAATACATGCGTTTATAATTGTAGCTATCTTCCTGTTGACCATCCTCGTGCCTTTGACGAAGCAATGTTTATCCTTCTGTGTGGTACTGGTGTTGGCTTTAGTGTTGAGCGTCAAGCAATTCAAAAGCTGCCCACCATTCCTAATGAACTGACAGAGAACGGCGACACAATCGTTGTTGCCGATAGCAAAGAAGGCTGGGCAAAGGGGCTGCGTAAACTCATTAGTTTGTTGTACGTAGGTGACATTCCTAAATGGGACTTGTCAAAGATTCGCCCTGCAGGAGCCAGACTAAAAACATTTGGTGGTCGTGCCTCTGGCCCAGAGCCTCTAAATGATTTATTTAATTTTGTTGTTTCTAAATTTAGGGAAGCAGCAGGACGTAAGCTAAATAGTATTGAGTGTCACGACATCATGTGTAAGATTGGTGAAGTGGTAGTTGTTGGTGGTGTACGCCGCAGCGCAATGATTAGTCTATCCAACCTGTCGGATGATCGTATGCGCCATGCCAAGTCAGGACAGTGGTGGGAGAACGAAGGCCAACGTGCTTTGGCTAACAACTCAGTTTCTTATACTGAAAAACCTGCAATGGAAACATTCATGCGTGAGTGGCTTGCTCTGGTAGAATCAAAGTCTGGTGAGCGTGGCATCTTTAGTCGTGAAGCTGCAGACAAACACGTTGAGCGTAATGGTCGTCGCAAGACAGGCATTGAGTGGGGTACAAATCCCTGCAGTGAAATCATCCTGCGTCCCTATCAGTTCTGTAACCTAACAGAGGTTGTTATTCGACCAACAGATACAGAAAAGACACTCACTAAAAAAGTTGAGATTGCTACCATCCTTGGTACAATCCAGTCAATGTATACACACATGCCATATCTCCGACCTATCTGGAGAAAGAACACAGAGGAAGAAAGGCTGTTGGGTGTAAGCCTGACAGGTATTATGGACAATGAACTTACGAACAATCCTACAGAAGAATTTCTTACGAAGCTGCGTAACACAGCTATACAGACAAACGACGATTTTGCACAGCAACTTGGAATTAGTCCATCTGCGTCCATCACATGTGTCAAGCCTTCGGGTACTGTATCGCAGCTTGTTGATAGTGCCTCTGGCATTCATGCTCGTCATAGTGCGTACTATATTAGGACTGTACGAGGTGATAACAAAGACCCGTTGACACAGTTTATGAAGGACGCAGGTATTCCTTCAGAGCCTTGTGTAATGAAACCAGACAGCACAACAGTGTTTAGTTTTCCAATGGCTTCTCCTGTCGGAGCAATAACTAGAAATGACATGTCTGCATTACAACAACTATATAAATGGGAGAAGTATGCACTACACTGGTGTGAACACAAACCTTCTGTAACCATCACGGTTCGTGACGATGAGTGGATGAAGGTGGGTGCATGGGTGTACGCAAACTTTGACATCTGTTCTGGTGTGTCGTTCCTGCCGCATAGTGACCACACCTATGCACAGGCTCCCTATCAAGACTGTGACGAAGAAACCTACAGAAAGGCTTTAGAAAATATGCCAGAGTCTATTGACTGGAGTAAGCTTTCTGATTACGAAAAAGAAGACAACACCGTAGGCATGCAGACAATGGCTTGTTCTTCAGGTGCTTGTGAAATAGTAGACATAGGAGACAACTAATGTTAGAAGCAATTATTAAGAAACTAGAAGGTGAAATCGCTATGGCAAAGGCAAACATAGATGTCTACATGAATAACCCTGCAGGTATTGGCGAACACCCAGATATTGCAGAAGCTATCGAAAGTCAAATAGAAAAGATTGCTGCGGCACACGAAAAAATTCAGACTATAGAACAATACTTTTAAAAATACTTCTTGACTTTATAAATATAATTTTGTATAATTGTATTGACGGTGGGAAGTACCTGCTCTCTCACATGGTTCCTCTCTCCCTTCCCACCGTCAATTATAGGAGAAGATATGTCACATTTACTTTGTAATATGCACAACCAAAAGGTATACGTTAGAAAAGAATACCTATATGATTTAGAAAAAGGACATGGAGAATTTGTTGAGGGGCATTGGGTAACAGCTAAATCAATTCCTGGTCGTGCCTTTTATTTTGAAACATACCTTCCTGAATATGGTGCGCTGTATGATAAGCTGCCCATTTCTGCCTTTGTATCAGAACCTAAAACACCCTATCCAGATTTAGATTTGTCTGACCTACAGTTCTGGAATTGTATGGACTATGGTGTTACTTCTATTTATAAACAGTTTATTGGAAGTATGGACTTTGAAGTTTTTACTAGGAGTGAAGAAACCATACATGGTACATACATTTGTACGCTAGATAATTATCACGTCTCTACAGACGAGATTGACTACAGCACTTCAGAGGTTCCAGAAGAACATAAATCATTTAATCTACTTGAACTAGATAATGGGCAGTACTGTCTTTATCCTAACAATCGTATGCGTGTATATGATAATTCTCTAACACCACCAACTCCTAAACAACCAGACTTCAAGGTGTCAACAGAATATTATCAGGTTGAGAACGGCTATACCTACAGGCTGGGAGATACTGACGAATATTTTTGGAAACAATCAGATGCACAAGATTAAACCAGTTATTTATGTTGGATATGACTTAAAAGATCACAGAGCTTACGAAGTTCTGGCGCACTCTATTAAAAAGTATAATGATAAATATAATATTATTCCTCTTATGGAGCCTACTCTACGCCGCATTGGTTTGTACCGTCGTAGCTATCGTGTATTTCCCCATGATCCAAAGCAACGATACGATCAGTTCGATGGCAAACCTTTTAGCACTGACTTTACATTTACTAGGTTCCTTGTTCCTGCTCTAAATCAATATCAGGGGTGGGCGTTGTTTATGGATTCCGACATGCTGGTACGTGCAGACATTGACGGAATCTTTAAAGTATATAATGACAACAACTATGCAGCATACTGTGTCAAACACAAGTATTCCCCACCTGAAGGAACAAAGCTGGACGGTGTAGCACAGACACGTTATCACAGAAAGAACTGGTCTAGCTTTATGTTATTTAATTGTAGCCACCCAAGTAATCTTCAGCTTACTGTAGATGCAGTTAACTTGCAATCAGGCTCATGGCTGCACTCTTTTGGATGGCTTATGGACGATGAGATTGGTTCTATCCATCAAGAATGGAATTGGTTGGATGGACACTCTGATCCTAATATAGAAGCAAAGAATGCACACTTTACTACAGGTGGGCCGTGGTTCCCAAACTGGAAGCCAGATCGTCCTATTGATGAAGCCTATGCAGAAGAGTGGAAAAAAACAGAACAAGAAATAGAAACACAACTTATACTAGAGAGTTTGTAATGGAATATACTTTTGTAACTAGCTTCCGAAAAGAAGACTACGATGTTTATGCAAAGAAAATGCTGGAGTCTGTGGCTGAAAAGTGGAAGCCAGACGACTTCCGATTGGTTGTTTATCTTGAGGGGTACAAAGATACAAGCGGCCTGGTTCAGTCGCCACAGATTGAGTATCGTGAAATAGAAAACATTGATGCACGTTCTTCTTTTATTAAACGTAATTCAGATAAGAATGGTCGCTTTGCTGAAGCACCCTATAACTATAGGTTTGATGCAGTACGCTTCTGCCATAAAGTATATGCCTATTCTGATCTCGCCTTTCAGCTTATTGAAGATGAATACAAGGGCTGGCTTGTCTGGTTAGATGCTGATACAATTACAAAGAAAATGTTTAAAGCAGAAGATGCTGCTAAACTCTTGCCTTCAAATGCAGACATTGTTCATTTAGGCAGGATTGATATTGACTACAGTGAAACAGGCTTTGTTGGCTGGAACATGAGTATGCATAATGCTGCCTCACTTATTGTAGACATTCGTGGAGCATACGACACAAACGAAATCTTTGGATATCGTGAGTGGACAGACTCTTTTGTATTTACTCGTTTACTAAAAATATACGAGGCACATGGTGCAAGAGTATGTAATCTGTCAGAGGGTGTACGTGGGCTGGCGGTCTTTGAACAATGTATACTGGATGAATACTTTACCCACAATAAAGGTAATCTAAAATATAATACCACCTCTCCTGACGTTACGGGGCCGCAACGATACAAGAAACTTGCTGACCTGGTTCGATACTATTCAGAAGGTAGAGACACATTTACCATTGTAGAAACAGGAACATGGAATGGTGGTCGTGCCATTGAGATGGCTCTTGCTGCATTTGAAAATGTAGATAAGGTACACTATCGTGGTTTTGATTTGTTTGAAGAAGCAACAGAAGAGACAGACAAAGAAGAACTAAACATTAAACAGCACAACCTTGAAGAAGCAGTCAATGAAAGGCTGCGCCAGTTCTCTGACAAGATGACAGAGAAAGGCAAAGAGTTTAGCTGGATGCTGAACAAGGGCAACACAAAGGACACACTGAAAAAGTCCCGACTTGATGATGTAGACTTTGCATATATTGATGGCGGTCACTCTTATGAAACTGTTGCTAATGATTATAATTATCTTTCTAATGTTCCTGTTGTAGTCTTTGACGACTTCTATACAAGAGACGGTAAGCCTGTAGAAGAAGAAGACCATCAAGGTATTATTAGTGTCTTTACAAACATCGAAGGAAAAAAGAAAGCAATTATTCCATCAGAAGATAGAACTGCTTTTGATTCTACTGTACATCTGGCTGTTGTGGTAGACAAAAAAGAAAAAGATATTCCCAGTAATTTACTGCGTGTGCCTATTGTTGTTAAACCAAAAGACTCTATGCCTTCTGATGATATTCAGAATAACATTAAAGAAAATATTAAAAAGATTAAAGACTTTGACTGGGTTAAAAACTACAAGGCTACAGACGAACATGTAATTATTGTGTCAGGCGGTAATGTAAACTTTATTGAAGTAAAACGCTTAATAAAAAAACACAATGCCAAAGTGTTCTGTGTAAAACATTCCTATCCTCGTCTACTAAAGAATGGTATTAAACCATTTGGATGTGTCATTCTAGACCCTCGCCCACTAGAGGGGGAAAGCACACACGGATTTATACGTAAGGACTTGTTTAAAACAATTGATCCTAGTACATTGTTTTTTATTGCCAGCATGACAGACTTGTCTGTTACAGATTATATTCTTGAACGCACAGATAATGTTCTAGGGTTCCACGCCTTTACTGATGCAGTCCGTGACATGTCGGTTACTGACAGTGTTAAGATCAATGAAAAGCTTGGTATCAAGAAGGGTGAGGTATTAATCTCTGGCGGCACATGTTCTGCCACACGCACACTGGGTCTTCTAGATACCATTGGTTATAGGAATGTACATCTCTTTGGTTTTGACTGCTCTGTTCCTGAAAAGGTTGCAAAGAAAGGCAAAGAAGAACTAGATGGCATGGGCAATCCTAAATACATCCACGTTGAAACGGGTGGTATTAAATTCTGGACAACAGGTGAACTACTAGCCTTGGCACAAGATTTAGAAAAGCTTTTTGAAAAGAAAGATATTGGACTCAACATTAAGTTTTATGGTGATAATACTCTTGCGTCTCAAGTCTTCAAGCAGTCTTACTATAACGAAAGTCTTGCCTCTTTTCAGGAGTTTCTAGATGGGCGTTCTTGAAAAAGAAAAGTGGGAAACATTTGCACAGAACTACTACATCAGTAGGAACGCTACAAAGTCTGCTGTTGCTGCAGGATATAGCGAAAGATCTGCATACAACCAAGGTCACGAACTTCTTAAACGACCAGAGATACAAGAAAGAATAGAAGAATTAGGTAGCGAAATAACAACAGATGTAGATGTTATATCTGAATTAGAAAAACAATACGAGGCTGCGAAGTCAAATGGTCATGGACAGACGGCACTAAAAGCTCTAGAACTTCTGTCTCGTGTCAGAGGTAACAATCAAGAAGACAATATACCAGATGACTTAGATACTCTCGAAAACGAAATAAAAAATTGTATTAAAATTATTGGTAAAGAAAAAATATATTCTATTTTAATTGAAACATTTCCAGAGGATTTTGAAGATGATAATGACGGTAGCTAGTACACTCTGTTATCTCTCGCTACAGGGGGTAACAATGTCATATATGAACGGTCGTCCTGCAACTCTTGTTCGTAGATGTACCTACGAGTGTCAGGATAAAAAAAGAACAAAGAAAACACATCAGATTTACTATGATGATCGCTGCCCCAAAATCATTAATAAAAATGTTAGGTCACTATACTATGGAAGATAAAAATAAAACTGCTTTTGTAACTGGTATTACTGGACAAGATGGTGGTTATTTAGCAGAACTACTTCTTAATAAAGGCTATCAGGTGCATGCCTTGTACCGCCGAACATCTCACGACGGTATGACACGTATAAAGAATATTATCAATCACGATAATCTACATCTACACCACGGTGATCTTACCGATACAGGCAGTCTTATCAAACTCTTTGATACACACATATTTAATGAAGTATATAATCTAGCAGCACAGTCTCATGTACGTGTGTCTTTTGATGTACCAGAATACACGGCTGACGTGGACGCTATGGGTGTTTTAAGGCTCCTGGAGTGCATTCGTACACTAGGTATGGAAGAACATACCAAATTTTATCAAGCCTCTACATCGGAGCTATATGGGAAGGTACAGGAAACACCACAAAAAGAGACAACACCCTTCTATCCACGTTCTCCCTATGGTGTCTCCAAACAGTTTGCCTATTGGATGGTAGTCAATTATCGTGAAGCATATAATATACATGCTTCAAATGGTATTTTATTTAATCACGAATCTCCCTATCGTGGCAGAGACTTTGTTACACAGAAGGTTGTGAAGGGTGTTGTAGATATACAAAACGCCACGACCAACTACATCAGTGTAGGAAATCTTGACGCTAAACGTGATTGGGGACATGCAAAAGACTATGTCGAAGGCATGTATCTAATGGTACAACAGCCCAAGCCTGATGACTATGTACTAGCTACAGGTAAGCTACACTCTATACGACAAATGATAGAGAAGTGTTTTGATTATTTTGATAATAAAATTACTTGGGACGGCGACGGTCTGGATGAAGTAGGTGTTGACAAATACGGTGATGTTGTTATTCGTGTTGATCCTAAATACTATAGACCAGCAGAGGTTGACCTTCTGTGTGGAGATGCAACAAAGGCTAAAGATGTACTAGGCTGGGAGCCTAAATACACCTTTGACGACATGCTCGAAGAGATGCTTGATTCAGCCCTTAAGTTTTCCGATTGACTTCAAGCCAAAGCTGGCAGCTATGCTGGCAAGGATACCCCAAGATAGCCATTCAGGACAGTCTTCACGTAGGAAGCGAAAGCCATCCTCAATATAGGGCTGTAGTGCAGGAACGAAACAAGCAAATATCAAAAAGATAAAGGTTAAAGTCCATGCCTCGTCTTTCCACGAGTCTGCAGAGGCAGACATAGCTGTCTCTTCCCAACTTGCATCAGACTGTACCTTCTTTGTTTTAGCCTCAATCTTGGCAACCTCTAGTGCTTGCTTTGCTTTAGACTTCTCTGCACGGTTAG
>CAACVD010000510.1_pt1 | contig 18937 bp, 10 predicted proteins | sample 2381771 | NCBI WGS metagenome assembly CAACVD01 (sample SAMEA5211965, study PRJEB30684) | marine metagenome | biome: Marine; feature: Epipelagic; material: Water | collected 2015-10-15 | depth 15 m | reverse complement strand
AGAGAGGGCCCTTCGGGGTTCTCTCTCAACCTTCATAACGATAATAGTTATGGCTACATTCAAATCGCTTCAAGGAAGCATTACATCGGCTACATGCATTGTCATTGATGATGTTATTACGAGCTCTGGCAATACGGATTTTAGTGTTGATCAACCCGCGAACACTATTGTTGAGGATGTTATTATCCGCGTTGTCGAGGCCCCGACTATCTCTAGCGGCGACATTGGCATCCTGATGGGATACAATAGTGACAACACGGGCACTGACGTTGTTAATGGTGGCACTGACGGTCTTCTAGATGGAGGCACTACTATCCCCGCGAACACTGTATACAAGCTGGCCAATACAACGGGCGTAACCTTTGTGAGCGCTACCGACGGCTTCGCCACTGGTGACGCTGCAAGCGAAACCGCTAACGCTTCGTACGCTACAGAGGCAAAGACTCTATTTGGTCGCATTAGTGCAACCACTGCGGCTTCTGCTGCTGGAAAGTTTGAGATTCACGTTGTCTATAGACATTTCCACAATATTTAACCGAACAAATACTTTGAAACTATGGACGATCTCGTTCTGAAAACAATGAAGGCTCCTAACACGAGCCTCGGAATTACACCTAAAGCGCACGGCGGCGGTTTCCCTGCCGCATGCCTGACTACTTCTGTCAACAAGATTGGTGGAATCACTGAAACCACTGTGCTGGTCAACTTGGCTAACGGTGCAGGTAGTGGTGGCACTGCGAATGACGTCATCGGAACCGATGGCGTCACTGACGCAGGCGGGGCTTACATCGCAGATCTCGACGACGATATCAACGGCGTTTTGTTTGCTGTGAAGTTCTCTTGTATTGAAGTTCCTACAGGCGGCGACCCTGACATCAACCTTGTCTTCAGTGCAACGGGCACCGACGTTCACGACGCTGCGGTGACCAGCGGTACTGTGTTGTTGAACAATGGTGACTTGACGCTTGGTGAAAGTGCTACCACAGCTGCTGGCGCTACTATCACTGCAGGTGGCACGAACGCATTGAATTTCGTGTACCTGACTAGTGGAGACGCCACTGATGCTGCTTACACGGCTGGCAAAATTGCTATCACCTTCTACGGTGCAAACTTCTGATTTGCAAGCTGCTATGAGAAAGGGGGCTTCGGCCCCCTTTTTTATTGTCGGTATATTTGTAACATGAAGTTCTTCCTGTTCCGTAGAGAGGCTGTAAATATCTTCAGCGAAAGAAAATCGAATACTGGGGATGGCATCTCTGTGTTCGGGGTCCCCGCCGAAAGCATTGCCAATATGACCGCCACTCAAGGGAAGGTAAACCTGACATTCAATAACGCAGGCACCTACGACAACTTCAACGGGAGAACTCAGGAAGGGCTGGAGAAAGCAAGAGTCACCATCAACTGCACTGAAGGACAGGAGTTTGAGATGATCCGTGAGATCATGGACTTTATTGCCAGCGAGAGCAAGAAGAGTGTTATGGTGATGGATGTGGTGAGCGGGTTCTCCACGTTCAAGCAAGCACAGATTACAGACTCCTCGGCTTTGTCCGCCGTCATCCCGAGCCAGCCCGTCATAACGGCTACAGGGGAGGTGTCTAACGACCCTGCCTCTACAGACATTACGTCTACAGCCACCAACACCATTGCTGGGGTGAGCTTCCCGTCTGCTAGCACGCGCCCCATCGTGGACTACAACGAGACCTCTTTGACCAGTACAATCGGACAACCTGTCGGAAACTCTAATGTGTGGCAGAATGCAGGTACTGGGGGGGCGACGTTTAACATTGACAACAATACGGGGACGCCAGAGCATAGCAGGGCTTTGAACAACGACCTGAAGACCGACGCTGTTTTAGTTGCCGCAGGTGACCTCTTGCACCTCGCATCGCCGCTCATTGTCTCTGGGGACTACACGATGTACATGGTCTTCACGCTAACACTGAAAGAAGAGCTTTACAGTATCTATAGTGAGAATGGCGGGGAGACGTCAGGCATTGGTGACGGGACCGTTGAAGACAGGGTGTACTTCACCTTCGACGGGAACACTGGTCGCCCTGCTTTCGCAGACACAAACAACACTGATTTCGGCACTGTTGCTGCCCGCCTCCAGGACCCGAAGCTGGACAACGTGACTGACGACAACAAGGCGACTGCAGGGGCTCAGATTTGCTATGTATTTGTAATCCGCAGAGACAAGGACTTTAACATCTACGTACACAATCACACTGGTGACGTGATCGCATTTATCCCAGCTAAGGTTGGTGGTGTGAGTACTCGAGATTTCCGCACCGACGGGGATCTGAAGATAGACCGCATCGGTGGAGATGCCAGTGTTGGTGCACTTGCTGACAGCTGGAAAGGGCAGCTCCCTAGGTTCGGGGTAATCGAATCTGACATCGGTACAGTAGAAGGAGCTCGCATTGCACGAGATCTCTTCGCCCGTTATAACCTTTACAATTTTTAATATATTAGCACTTCAATTCAATACATTATGACTGAAACTAAACGTGGCCCTGGTCGGCCCAAAAAGACCGCGCCTGCTGCCCCGAAAGCGGCCCCAGCAAAAAAGCCCACCGTGGTTCGAAGAGAGGAAGCCCCTGTCAGCCACGCAGAATATGAGGTTATCGGTGCAGGAGGTATCGTTACTATGCTCCCACAGAAGGGAGTCACAGTGTACGATGCGGACGGTGACACAGTAAGAGAGATTCGCTACTGCCCCAACGAGCCTAGCATCTGGGCTGACGAGCAGGGTGATAGAGCGAAGAAAGAGGCGGTTGTTTTTCGTGACAAGAAACTGTTTGTTCCTCGCGACAAGCCGAACTTGCGGAAGTTCATGGACTTGCATCCGATGAACCAAGCCAACGGGGGCAACCTGTTTCGTCAGGTTGACAAAAACAGAGATGCTGAACAAGAGCTACAGCAGGAGTTCCTGCTGAATGACGCCATCTCTATGGTGAGAGAGAAGTCTATCGAGGAGTTGCTCCCTGTAGCCATCTTCTTTGGGTTCAATATCAACGCCCCGACCAGTGAAATCCGCTTCAACCTACTGAACATTGCCAAGAAGAAGCCTGCGGAGTTCATCCAGTCTTTTGACAACCCACAAGTCCAAGCTCGCTCGATTGTAAAGCAAGCAGCGGACTATCAATTCATTAACCTCAAGCCCGATGGGGCATACTGGTTTGACAGCAACGCCCTGATCGTGTCTGTGCCTGCAGGCCAGGACCCGCTAGACGTTCTCACTCGGTTCTGTTTGACCGAGAAAGGTTCGGCGGTGTTTAGCAACTTAGAAGAAAAGCTCTCTACACTGGGATAAACGCTTGCTACACAGGGGATAAGGCCGCCTTGAGCGGCCTTTTCTTTTTTATATTTGTACCTATGATTAGCGTACAGCGGGTATATGAGGCCGTCAGGGAAATCTGTAACAAAGACCAAAAAGGGTTTGTTACCCCACTGGTCTTTGACACCTTGGCGCGAGTCGCACAGCAGAACATCTTCAATGAGATGTTCAGTGAGTTGAAAGTGGCTACGGCCTTGAGGATGTCTGGTAGGGACGCAGGCAGAGACAAGTCGGCGTACAAGATGGTAGAGGAAGATCTCTCCACGTATGTCAAACAAGTCAATGTTGCGATCAACGAAGACCCCGATTTCTACCAGCTCGAAGTAACTGACAACCAGGGGGTGGTCACGCAAGAGATCATCGAGCCTGAAGACGGCATTAGCTTTACCAAACCCATAGACCTTTCGCGCATCATCAGTATGCACGTGACGGGCACGAACACTTCGATCGAGCTGATCTACGATGCTGAGAAGGCGCAGAGGGTACTGCGCAGCAACTTGTCTACCCCGACGGTAGATTTCCCAGCTGCACTGGTGGTAGGAAACTACGTACAGGTTTTCCCTGAGGATTTAGAGGATGTCACTGTAACGTATTATAGGCAGCCTAGGTCTAGAGTTATTGCTACTCGTGAGGTCGATGCTGAGTCCCACCCAACGTACTCTACCTTGACGGTCGATGAAGCTACTGGATTTACGATTTTCAATCAGTTCGACTCCCGTGACTTCGATCTCCCTGAGCACTACTTCAATGAGGTTGTATCGGAAATCGTCAAGATGATTGGGGTCAGACTCCGAGACACCACGCTGACCTCCTATGGGTTGCAACAAACGCAAGCTGAATAATGGCACTATCCGACGGACAAAACTTTGTGACTCTAAGGGAGGTGGTGGACGACTTTGTCATCACCATAGACAGTGATGACTACATCAGTAATGTCAGTGACGTGGCTATCAGGAACATCGCTTTGCGTGGTATCCGTGAGTTTGGCTTCGATGTGAGTTCTCGCATTCGCTCCCTGAAGCGCACTGTGGCCAGCAACAACACGGTCACCCTCCCTGACGATTACGTAGACATCGTAAAGCTTGGGGTGGTAGGTGAAGATGGGGTTGTTCACGTTCTGGGTCAGAACAAAAACATCAACTACTCTCAGAAGCTAGAGACCCCGAACACAACTGCTGACAGCAATAACGGTCCGTTGAACATCAATGCCAACCTCATCCTGGACCGAGAGGACGACAAAAGCAGCACATCGGGGACAGACAGCACCGACAACGACTTTGATTACTACGTCTTCCAGAACTACCTGTACCAAGGTGGACTGGGGAGATTGTACGGTGTTGGGGGTGGACACCTGCGCGGAGAGTACCGCATCAACTTGGACCAGAACAGAATTGAGATTGACACGGAAAGCAGTGTTTCGGAAGTAGTTCTAGAGTACGTTGCTGATGAGGCCAGGTCTACAAACCCTGTGATCCACGTGTACATAGAGGAAGCGCTGAGAAGCTACATGTACTACAAGCTGTGTGAACGCAAGTCTACAGTCCCTGCCAACGAGAAGGCTCGAGCTCGGGCCGAGTACTACAACGAGCGTCGGAAGGCCAAGGCTAGGTTGAGCAACTTCAGTAAAGACGAAGCACTGAAAACCATCCGCAAAAACTTCAAGCAGGCTCCGAAGTACTGATGATTGAAAAGCTACTCCCTAGGGTCTTGAACTCTTCTAGCGACAACCGCTTGAAGAAGAAGACCGAGATGAACGACGCCCTGAATATCGTCGTTACGGAAGACTTTGAGGATTACGACTCCTCAGATGATACGGGCAACGAGGGTGTAATCAAACCCGTCAAGGGCAATACGGCCCAGACACGGGTGCCTGACGGTCTTTTTGGTAGCGAGGATACTCGGCGTGTTATCGGCAGCGTTTCTGACGCCCGCACGGGGGTGGTTTACTTTTTTGTGTACTCCACCAACGTGCAAGAGCACGGGGTTTATGCCTACGATACTCAAAATTACTTTGGAGAAGGAGTAGATTCTTACTTCGTCATCTACAATACCGCTGAGTTTAACTTTCAGCAGAACTCCGTGGTTCAGGGGGACATTGTGCATGTCACTGGAGATGCAGGGGAATTCCGCCCAGTCCTATACTTCACCGACAACGTCAATGAGCCTCGCAAATTGGACGTGCTTCGTGCTCGCACCAGCCTGAACTATGCACAGAGCAGCATCCACGACAAGGACCTGATTACGGCGTGCCCCAAGGCCCCACAAAACCCCATCACATTTGCCTTCGAGCGTAACGACGCCATAAAGGTCAGTGATTTTCGGCGTGTGCCAGGCTTTCAGTTTGCCTATCAGTGCATTTACTTCAGCGGTGAGGAGAGCGCTATTTCCACGTACTCAGACATCGCCATCCCACCAGAGTATCTGAGGCAATCTATCTACACTGATCAAATCGTTCTGTCAAATCAGTGCAGGATCACTGTCCCCGCTGTTGTTGGGGGGGTGTTTAACTACACCCAAGAAATCGAATCCCTGAGACTGCTGGTTCGGCAGGGTAACACTGGGGCCTTCTTTGTAATCGACGAGATCCCTGTAGCGGGACCAGGAGAGGACACAACCTATGTGTTTCGTAACGACCGTGTGCTTTCAGGAATTACCACTGAGGAGCAGCAGAAACAGTTTGATAACCTGCCTCGGGTGGCTGAGGCCCTTGCAGTAGTAGAGAACAGGCTGTTCTACGGGAACTATGTGGAGGGTTATGACGAGCCAAACGTACAGGCGCAGGTAACGGCTCAATACATCGACCGTCCTGCCGACTTCTCTAATGTAGAGGTAGAGATCACCCCTGTTGTTGTTCCACTACGCAACACGCCGTCGGACAATCTTGTGCCAGAAACTCTGGTTCAGCGAGTCTCTGGGTATAAGATCGACACCAGTGAGGTCGACGACAACATCCCTGCGAATACGTTCGTCTCAGTCAACATGACCATCAATCCTGGTCGGTCATACGAGATGTATAACGCTCAGGAATCTTACCACGCTAGTCGCATTGTAGGAGAGCAAGAGACGGCTTCTGTGGGGGCTACGTTCAACTCCACCGACTACTCGGCTGTTGACTTCGAGGGGCCTAATCAAGAGTTTTATAATGGCGGAGGACTGTTTGTCTTTGGTCGTAACGTCGGCGTGGGCTCCGACAACCTTATGTGGAAAACCACCGAGGGAGATCAGATTGGATCTGACGTCCCTGTAACTATCGGTAGCTCACCAGCGTCTTCGCTCAAGTTCCCTGGGCAGTCTATTACGTTCAACCTAGAGTTGGAGCTGACCGAAAGCACCGCCAGCGGCAAGCAGCTTTTGCTCGATGCGATTACGTCTGCGCTAACGGGGGGTGAGGCCCCCGATGGCGTGAATGTGGTGTTTCAGAACATCACCCCGTTCATTGAGTGGGACCACGGCTTCTTGGACCCAGAAGACGCACCTGGCTTTGAGGCTGGGGTTTCTAGCGAGCTCACGAATCTCGACCTGTCTCTCACGGAAGATCAGTTACAGGCCACGGCTATCATGCCCAAGAGCGGGGATCTGGATCGGGCACGTCTTATCGTCCCTGTGTGCAACGACGAGAACAATCAGGTGTCTGGCAATCAAGAGGAGTTTGCAGTCAAAGGCCCTCGAGGGTACTTCATTGTGAATTCTGCCACGGTCTTTTTTCAGCTCAGACATCAATCAGGCATTGATCTTGGAGACAACGTGTCCGTATTGAACCTCGAGGTAAGTGAGGTTTCGGGGGCTGATGTACGCACTTGCATCCCGATCGCCAACAACGTGTACGCTGTGGATGGGTGGCGAGTTTACAGCGGAGAGTATCTAGAAACGCACTTCATTACTGACGTTGACGTTACTGGGGAGGCAGCTGAGGGCTTAACACCCTTCAGCTACATCTTCCGACCTCAGTTTGATTCCCCTGTAGCCTCCCAATCTAACGAAGACAGGAGGTCTATCATTGGGTATTTGCACTCCGCAGGACTCGATGATGTCGATGATGCGGATCTGCTTGTCACAGCTGATGTGATTCGGGAGAGCCTGGGCCCCCAGCCTTACGTTCAAGACTCTGCAGGATTCTCGTTGCTCGACGGGGAGTCTGGGTTGAGCGTCGCAGAGCGAGATCGCTCTATTCCCTTTTTCACTATTGACGAAGGCCCCGAACTCCTGATGTTGGAGGGATCTACTGACATTGGGTGCTATGCCATGAACCAGTTTTTTGGCGTGGCAGCGCAACCCACTAACGTGTCCGATTTCTTCGCCCCATTTGTACTCAACCAGAGTTCGTCGTTCGATAGGTTTGCTACACAAGAACATGCGGAGTTTGAGGGGGAACCGACGCTGGAAATTGCACTGCAAGACCTAGAGCTCAGTGAGGAGCTTGAGCTCAACTACAGTGCTTACATCGATCAGGGCCAGCTTACTGGCTCTTTCAGGTCATTCAAGACGCACGCTAACCACGACTTCGGTATCGTGTACTACGACGAGCGGGGAAGAGCGGGGAATGTAAACCGACTAGACTCTGTTTACGTCCAGGGATATTCAGAGCAAGAGCGTGGGGCGTCAAAGGGTCGAGTAGAAATCAATATCGCTATTCAGTCTGCCCCTCCCGACTGGGCCCACCACTATCAGGTTGTATATGCAGGCAACAGTTCTACTCGGGACTTTATCCAGTACAGTGTCGGGGGTGCCTTCACCCCTGTGAACGTAGAGTCTGAAGATGCGGTCCCAAGCCGAAACATTTACGTCTCACTGAACTACCTGCAAGAAAATCAGCTTGTATCGTACTCCAAAAGTTTCGGTGCCGTTGCCCCTGACGGGACTCAAAACCTCTACGTCTATTCTCCTGGAGACTACCTCAGGGTGATTTCGTATTACACTGACGAAGACAACGTTGTTTACCCAAACAACAGGGTCTTTGAAATCGCTGACGTAGTCAACCTCGGTTCGGTCTCTGACGACAACCCTTTGGTTGCTTCGGGCGATGCCCCTCCACACTTGCAGGGGCAGTTCTTGGTGTTGAAAGACAATTCGGCTGCCACTGGATTTTCTTTCAATGACGTTTCTGCGGCAAGCAACGATGTAGACACCAGCGTACACAACTGGAACAACAGGTGTGTGGTAGAGATTGTGTCCCCGCGCTCCACTGTAGATCCAGAAGACAGGGTCTATCATGAGGTCGGAGCTGTATACAACGTAGGTAGGGACACCCCTGACGGGGCTGAGGTGGCGCCTGGCCTTTACCATCAGACACAGAACATTATCGTCAGAAACGGAGACGTATGGTGGCGACGTGTGCCCGTGAACATCAACACTTACGACGCGGATCAGGGGCTGTTCTTGAATCTCATTCGAGAGGAGGAGGGCGAGTCTACGGAGCCTGCATTCAGGAACTACTACCTAGAGAGCAAGACTTTCAACGATACCTTCCCTGGCACGGACGTCAATGGGTTTGGAAAGCGCAAGTTTATCAGCACCTTGAGCAACGAGGTGCGTAGGTTCTCTTCTGTTACGTTCTCAGACCAGAACGACTACAGCACCAAGAGGCTGCGATACACATCTTTCAACGCCTTCAACGCTCCGTTCAAGGATTTGCCCAACGAGCATGGGAACATCAACGCTCTGCTCAACTTCTCCGACTCTCTCTTCGTGGTGCAGGAGGACAAGGCCAGTGCCATCCCTGTATCCAGGAACGTTCTTTCTGATGCTTTGGGTCAGGACACTTTGATTTCCTCTGATCAGATCCTGGGGACTCAGGTGTTCTATGCTGGCGCGTACGGTAGCGACAACAACCCTGAGTCTGTGCTGAAGGTGGACAACAACATCTACTTCGCACACAAGTCTCGCGGTGAGGTGTACAAGTTCAACCCGTCTAACGGACTGCAAGTCATCTCACGGAAGGGCATGAACTCTTTCTTCCGCGATGCCTTCGAAGACGTGTTGAATGACGGTGCAGAGATCCGCATTGTCAGTGGCTACGACCCGCTAAAGGACGAGTACCTGATTAGCATCGTAAACGTCCAGACACTTCCGCAAACCCCTGCGGACCAATACACTCAGCCTGACATCAACCTGATCGGTCTTGCCGCAGAGCCCCTAATCCCTGACGTCCCAGTCATCGACACGGGGGGCGAAACCCCTGAGGACGTCCCTGATGTAGAGGACGAAGATGACGTCCCTGAGGACACCCCTGAAGACACGCCAGAGGCACCCGAGACAGGTTCTCCTGCCGTAGAGGGTCTATTTGAGCAGCAGCTACTAGCTACGTACTCTATGCGTCAGGTCTTCAATGTGCCTCTTTCCGTTCGTCTACGCCACAGCTTTACGGAGGCTGAACAAGACATTGGTTTTGGAGAGGATGGGTATGTCGATCCTGCAGACATACAGGCGTTTATCGATGCCGAGGGGGTGGGACCTTCAGCCATTCAGGTCATCACGTGGTACGATCAGTCTGGAGGGGGCAACGATGCTTATCAAACTAACCCTTTGAGAGCGCCGCTCGTGGCTACAGAGGATGGTATTGTATACGGGGCGAACGGTCGGGTGGCAATTTTGTTTGACATTCACGACAATCGCAATTCGGGTAACAAAAAGTACTTAATCAACGACCTGAATACCACGTTTGTAAACAGAGATTTTTTCTGGGCGTGGGAGAGAAACCATGCAGGCAGTAACTATAACGACCCGACCAATCCTAACCCCTTCGGAGCGGGGGGCAATACGGGTACGCTCACTAGCCACAGCAGCATTCCTCCTATGACATTTGATGCTTATGCTGACGGCCAATACGATCACCCCTATGGGGATTTTGAGGCGGACCCGTACAACAGCGGTTATCTTAAAGTTATGGGAGATAAAGTAGAGGTGAAGGCTTGGCGTAACACCTATACACATTCGACTGCAGATTTCGGGCAGCTTGTACCTGAAGCCAGGGATGGTTTTGCTGGGGCGATGGGGCCTGCAGTGGTCAACATACACGTGAGTGCTGACAGCACGGACAAGAGCGCGAGTATTAACCAGTACTCTGCGGACTTTGTGGGCAATATCAACGCTACTTCAAATTTTAATTTTGGCATCGGAACCGCCACGCCCGCCACCAACCAGCAATATGGTGTGATAGGGTTCATGCAAGAAGTAAGATTGTACGAAAGCCTACCTCCACTTCCTAGGGATACTGTCAGAGATGAAATGAACGCTGCGTGGGATTTGTACAGTACGGACTCATCGGACACTACCGACAACACTGAGGCAGCAACGTAATGGCGGCAAAAACACTAGCATATAGCAACAGAGGTGGATTCTGGAAGACTCGGTATTCTTTCATGGCGTCTTGCTATGCGTTCATCGACCGATGCCTGGTTTCCTCACCATTGAGATTCGCGTCCAATGCAATTTGGAAGCACGATGAGAACGACAACAGATGCACCTTTTACGACGCTACGTACACGAGTGGGTTGAGCGTTACATTCAACGAAAACCCGTCTGTCAATAAGGTATACAAGGCTTTCTCGTTAGAGTCTACGAACAACGTAGCGGGGAGCAATAGCTTCTTGGTCAACAACAGTTCCTCTGCTTCCCAACTAAAGACGGGAACGGCAGGTCCGTTGCAAGAGAAGGGTGGGATTATGTACGGGCATATCGGACAGAGTGAAACCCCGAACGGGACTAGCATCAACCTTGTCGGTCAGCTTACAAGGGTCGATAACGATGAGAGCGCAGGGATTGCGGTAAACTCAGCCGTTAATGATGCCGTGTATAGGCTGATCTTTGCTGAAGGGGGGAAGAGCAACTTGAACAACAACGGTGTCGGGACCACCACTAAGTTCTTTATTTACAACAACGACCCCACATCCGACGTCCCATACTTCACTATCAACAGCACCTCCCCCGTAGACATTAGCCTAGGGTATGACGCTTTGCCATCAGACCTGACTCTTGCCTTCCCGAGTATCGTGACATCTAACACTGAGCCTGGTATTATCCACCTTCGGGTGGATTTCACCAGTGCCGCTGACAACTCCGAGGGGCTTACTGCTGCGGACATGTATACGACGTGGGTTAATGAAACTGCGTCGAACGGGGGAGACATCTACAGTTCGGGTCAGTACTTGCTGTTCAGCGTAACGCCAGAGAATATCAATGGCGACGATCTGAAAGGACAGACTGCAGACGCAACTGTACTTCTTGGCAACCAGCCCTATGAGCTGTATGCCTTGAATCTAGAGTACTCTCCGACCGACCTCGATCACAGTAAGTAACTTATTTTGTATTTTTGAATTATGGCAATTCCCCTCTTAGCAGCATTAGCCCCTTCTCTTATTGGCACTGGCGTGGGCATAGCCCAACAGTCTAAGCTGCGTAAGGATCTGGCTGAAAGGCAGCAGGCCGCTGAAGGGCAGTTCGATCGTAGCCTCCAGGCCATCCGCGATATCAGCTTCGAGCCTAGCCAGCAGCTCCGTGACGCCCGCATGTCTCAGCTTGAGGCAGGGAGGGCCATCGGCGATTTGGCGGCGCAGAGAACTGACGAAGCTCAAGCTCGGGCTATCGCAGCTTTGCGTGACTCCCCTCGTGCTTTGCAGTCAGCAGGGACTAGAGTAATCGACAGCGCCCTGGCGGCACAGCAGCAGGCTGACATAGCAGGGACGCAGCAGACCCTGGGTGCAGAGCTCGGGATGGCGGAGGACGCCGAGGCAGCACGCATGCGGGGGATTCAGAGAGACCTTTCTCTAGAACAGATGCTCATGAACAGGGCTGCTCAGGCTGGGGATGTGGCTCAACAGGGCATCTTCGCTAGCCAAGCGGCTGGCACAGAAGCAATTCAAGCGTTAGGCAACCTCGGCACTCAGGCTCTACTTCAAGGAGTCGACTTTGATGAAATCGGAGGGACGTCAGGAGCAGGGTCAGATTTTGGGCTGATTGCTGAGAAGGGAGGTTATATCGGTGAAGAAGGTGGCGTGACCGAAGGGGAGTTCGACCACGACACCAACAAGAAGGCCATCATCGACGAGGAGAACGGACAAAAAGAAGGGGAGCTGACAGGTGGGGAGATGGTACTGAACCCAGAGCAGACCGACGGGATTACCACGCTAGTGGAGAAAGGGGATGCAGATGGACTGCTGATGTTCTTGCGTGACCTCCTCAGCCAACCCCAGTTCCAAGAAGCATGAGCGAGCTACTGTTTACAGGTCAAGTCCCAATCCCAGATCTAGCTGGGGGGGTGCGAGAGACCAGGCAGATACTGCAAAACTTCTCGCAACTGAAGGCCGCACAGAACAAGCTGAAAGCCAATGAATATAAGAGGCTACAGGCGCGAGAGGCTGCTCTCCGAAATCAGATTTTTGGCGACTCAGCGATTGGTAAGATCCCTGCTCCTTTGCGGCCAGCGGCTGTACAGGGGTTAGGTGTAATGATCACTCAGGCAGCAGATCAGATGGAGATCCCTGGGGGCGTAGAGTTTGGGCAAACCCTGGCGAAAATGTCTGGGTTTATACAAGACCTCGTCCCCCCTGATCTGTCTAAGCCTAGAAACGAGTTTTTAGATAACCTCGGCAACCCTACTATCAACCAAAACAACGTACTTCAGTACGACTATAGTGAAGAGGCACTGCGTGCATTTGACGAGACGTACAATTTCACTGGGGCTGAGGCTCGTGTAGATTTTGACGCTAACGGGAATCCGATTATGATGGTTGGCTTGCCTGGCGCCACCGAGTTTGTCCCCCACACACAGACTGAGGGGTACATGGGGACCGCTGCGTATCAGCCTATACCTACAATGCGTGCTCCGATTAGCAACGAAGATCTTGCAGAACGATTCCTCAAGACTCGTATGCAAGACCAAGTGAGTTTCTCAGAAAACAAGTATAAAAGTGAGTTTCCTGCATTCTTCTTGAACGCCGAAGGCGAGCTCAATACTGCCGAGAACATGCCGTTAGATAGTAACGAGGGCAGTCAGTTCTGGCGATTGACTAACGAAATCTCTATGCTCGGCGCTGAGAAAGGGTTGGAGCGCATCGAGCCCAACCAACAGGCTTACATTGCCTTGAGTAGCGGCGACCCGAATCACCCAATCAACCAGGGGGAGTACAAGAACTTGCATCAGGAGGCTGTAAATAAGGTTGTGAGTGATGTCCTCCCGATTGCTAAAGCGCGTTTCGACAGGACCGCACCGATACCGTCAGCCAATACCACTAAGGGTAAAGACTACAAGAAGGAGTTCTTGACGAGCGTTGCAGAATTCCCTGATGCAATCCCATTTGAGGATGAGGATGGCAACATCCGCACTCTCTACGGTTATGGGTATACAGGCAGCAAAGTAGAGGGGGTAGACAATATTGATGTAGACAATAGAAAGGCCGCCATAGATTGGGATGAAGGTCTGCGCGACGACATCGAAAATGCAAGGAGGGAAGAGCAGGAAAAGCGTCCTGATGTCGATGAGCTGGAGCTTGAACTCATTGGTAGGGCTGTCACCAGAAGGTACACTGAGGCTAAGGGAGACAGACCTGCCGACACCCCAAAGTTGTCTAAAGTTCAGGCGATGTACAAGGCGTGGGATCCCGTCGCAGAGACATTCAGAATGTTTGTGAAGGGTCCGAGTCAAGATGCGAGAACAGGAGAAATTTCTCAATCCACTTACTACTACCTCGCCCCTACAGGGCCCCTGAAGACGAGCTACGACCTCGTAAACTCTATGCTTAAAAAAGACCTAGGGTTTAGTGGGTTTATGGATGACGCAATCAAAGGTGGTAAGGACTACGTGCCCGAAGAGCCTGTCACCACCCCGACGCAAGGGAGAAATAAATCAATGGGTGACTTCTAATGAACGAAGAAGCGGTACAACGAATGTATGAGCTTGCCCAGGCCGATGGCTATGGCAAGAGCTACGACGAGTTTGTTAACCTCATGTCCTCTAACGAAGAGGCAGTGGGGCGGATGTTCGACTTAGCTGTGGGTGACGGGTATCAAAAAGACGTCACCAACTTTCAATCCCTCATGGGGTATGGGGTAAAAAAAAAAGACCAGCCAGAGGTCGCACCTTCCGTATCTGTTGCGGATGGGGAGGAAACTTCTGCGGCGTCACCGTCCATATCGGACGCTCCACCCATCGACTCGGGTACTCCCGCTCCTGACGTTGTAGAGCCGCTGGTCCCAGAGGTCCAGCAGCCGATGAGCGCTCGGGTGGCAACGCCACTTGAGCCTATGCCGTCACTCTCTAAGGAGATCATGTCTGTCGTGGCTCCGAAAGAGAAGCCATACTTCAACCCAAAGTCCAGCTTCGGTCAGGCTCTGAAAGCCATGGGTGGGGTCGGAGAATTCATCGATGATATCGGTAGGGCCTACGGTCAGGGCCGTAGACAGGGGGCCGTTGTTGACGACGCCATCAAAGTGATGACGCAAGGCAGCCAGGCAAGTGATGAAGAGATCAACAACCTCATCGCAGAAATCAAGGCTATGGATGAGCTTGGACCTTCTGACGAGTTCAAAGAGTTCCAAAAGATTGCAGGTCAGGGTGGAATATTCAACTTCCTTCGTGCTGTAGCTACGCAGCCGCAGGCTCTCCCCGAAGTCTTCACGCAGTCTATGGCTTCCATGGCGAATCCAGCGTCGGTCGTTACGATGGGGCCTATTGTTGCACCGAGTTTGTTGTCGGGGGGTCCAGCAGGGGCGCTTGCCTCTCTCCCATACGCTATGGCTGCGGCAGGGGGGGTGCTAGAAACTGCATTGACGTTTACCGAGGTCCTAAAAGAGGAGCTGGGGGAGCAGCCATTTACCGAAGACAATGTCCGAGCGCTCCTCAGCGATGAGAAGTTTATGAAGAAGGCCCGCAGAAAAGCTGTTGTTCGCGGTGGTATCATCGGAGTTGTAGATGGCATCTCAGCCAAGGTCGGCATCAAGGTGGGTAAGGAGATGATCGCGGCGCGGAAGACCAAAATGCAGTTGATTGGTACTGGTATAGGTATTGAGGGTGGCTTCGGGGCTGGGGGAGAGGCTCTGGCTACTACGGCTGTAGGTGACGAGCTGAAAGCAGTGGACGTGGGTCTAGAAGGAATCGTTGGTGCCACCACCGCGCCGATTACAGTCGCGGCCACTTACGCTAAGAAGCCGAAGTACAAGGTCAATGGCCAGGATGTCGATCGAGACTTCATTTTCGATTTTCTAGACAACGCTACCGAAGCGGAGCTTCGCCAGGCCGACATCAAAGTAGACAACGACGAAGCTGTCCAGGCTGAACTCAAGAGACGTGTGCGTCGATCTGAAATTGCAGAGACGCTCGACCCCCGTGCGAATGACGAGCAGAGAAGAAACCTCTTGGATTTAGAGGAGGAGCGAGACAGACTGCAAGGGACTAGAGATACAAGGTCCAAGAAGCGCAGGGTAGCTGCGATCGACGAGGAGATCGATAAGATCCAACAAGCTATCTCTGAGGGTGGCGGCTCCGTATTTGTAGCTAGTCTAGATTTAACTGGAGATACCCCAACGTTCTTTTCTGCCCGTTATGATGCAGATGAGTTTACAGGGACCGACGCCACAGATCCTGAGACTCAGGCCGAACCCGACCAGACCGAACCAGAAGAGAGGTCAGAGGCGGACCAAACCGAAGCGGACGAGTTTACAGAGGCAGACCAGACCGAAGGGCCAGGGCGTAGAAAGAAAAAAGAGAAAGACACTTCAGGTCAAGACCGCCCAGCGCCAGATGTAGAGCCTGTGACACAGGCGCAGCGCGACGATATCCTAAGAAGAGAAGGGGTCTTTGTCGGGAGGACGGGGACGCTAGGCAAGTTGCGTGACGGTTTTGAGAAGGCACGTAGAAAGGGGCTGTCGAACAGGAAGTTCCTGCCTAAAACTGTGCAGAAACTCAAGGAGGCGCTCGAGGGTAGGCGCAAGGCTACTGAGCGCAGAGTGCTCCGTACTGTTGCGGGCGTAGACAGAATTATCAAGGGGATTCCGACTCAGAATCTTCAGGCGCAGCTAGAGTTGTTTGATGGGGCTCTGAGAGGACAACAGGTAGAGGGTCTGAACCCAGAGCTCGCAAAGAAAGCGGGGGAACTGCGCGAAGAGATTGATGCGCTTTCTAATCAGCTCGTCAACGAGGGGTTGGTTAGTGCGGAATCGGCTGCCACGATTTCAGAAAACATAGGTGAGTACCTGAACAGATCGTACAACCTCTTCGACAACAAGGACTTTACGCCCTCCGATGTTGTTCGACAGAAAGCCAAGAACTACTTCATCAAGAAGTTCCGTGGTGTACCTGCCCTGATCGATGAATACATCGCCACCAACCCAGAGTTGTTCCAGGGCATGGACGTGCTAGAGGCCAGAGAGAAAGCTGTGCAGGAACTGGCAGAGAATAAGATCGAAAAGATCCTCAGCCGAGATGAATCGTTTGTTGGGAAGAACGCCTTCGGTCGTTACGGCATTGGAGAGAAGACCACCAACCCTCTGCTCAAGAGAAACGAGGGGTTGGCACCTGAGATCCGCGCCCTGATGGGGGAGCGGGCAGACCCACTAGCTAATTACGCTCGCACCATCTTGAATTTGGATGCGATGGTAGAGAAGGGGAAGATGCTGAAGGCTATCGAGAAGTTGGGGACGGGCGTGTTTTTATTCAAGCCAGGCATGCAGCCCCCGAACATGCGGGGCTTCAACGCCACGATTGCCAGCAATGAGAATGCAGCTTTCGATCCTCTCGCTGGACTGCAAACCTCACCTGAGATCGCCGAACAGTTGCGTATGACGACAGACGGGGAGAAGAGAGGCAAGTTCCTGGATCTCTACCTCAAGGCTGTAGGAACGGTCAAGTGGGCCAACACCGTCGGTAATTTGGTTACTCACGCAAGAAACATTATCGGTAACCTTGGCTTCGTTATTGGGAATGGACACTTCAACCCGTTCGGGGTCACCCAAGCTTTTAAGTTGACCTTTGGGCAGTCGAAGGCGGAGATTGCGCAACGCATGGACCGACTGATTGAGCTCGGCATTGTCAATCAAGACGTTCAAGTTGAAGAAATCTCTGGACTGATGGAGGCTCCTGATCTGGAGAAGGCAGTACTGGAGAGGTTGAACAACAAGAATGCGAACCTGTACGACAAAGTATTGCAGTCGGGCAAAGGGGGAGTCGAAGCGATATCTGAGATATACCAGGCCGAGGACGACTTCTTTAAGATTCTGGCCTTCACCAACGAAGCGGACAGATATTCTAAGGCATTCTTCGACACTCCTTTTGAGAGGCTTAGTGACCCCGCTGAAATAAAGAAGGTGGAGGAGATGGCTGCAGAGATCGTTAAGAACACGTACCCTACATACTCTCGCATCCCAGACGTAATCAAAAGGATTAGCCGATCTCCGCTTGTAGGAACCTTCGTGGCTTTTCAGGCAGAGTCTGTGCGGACTTCGTTCAACATCGTGTCTATTGCACTGACCGAGATGCAATCACCTGACCCTCGCGTCCGAAAGATTGGCGCTCAGAGGTTGGCTGGCATCACTGCATTTCAGGCTGGAAAGAAAGCGCTGCTTGCTGGCAGCTTGGCTGGCACCCAGGGTCTGATAGGCAGGGAGGCTGATACTGAAGAGCAGGAAAAAGTGCGCAAGGCCATGACTCACTTCGTTCCCTTCTGGTTACAAAGTTCCGATGGCGCACTAAGCAGAACCCCAATCATTGCCTCTGATATTTACGTTAGTGAGTATGGGAATGGGAAGGTCAAGTATACGAATGTGGGTGCTTCAGATCCTTTCGGATATCTTGGGAGAATCACAAACCGACTGGGGGCTGCTATCGAAGGTGAAGGCGGGATTAGCGACGACATCTTGATTGACGCTTTTGTCGGGACTCTCATAGAATCTGTGCAGCCTTTTGCGGAAACAGACATTACGGCGAACACGATACTTGAGCTTAAAACGAACAAGAAGGCTAGCGGCGGTCGCATTTACAACCCAGACGATCTCAAGAATGACACTGGCAAGTTCATGACGGACGTACTCGGCCACTTGTTCAAGCCTGCTGTCCCTGGCACTATCAGGTCAGCGAACAAAATGTACGACAAGGCCACAGAAGAGGGCGGGGCTCAACTACTGAAGTACCTGCTGGGCTTTGAGGAGGTCGAGATTGATGTCGTTGAGTCTATGCAATATCGGATGTACGACTTCCGCAGGAGGCTGGCTGATGCAAGGGCTACGGGTGTTCAAGCAGAGGATGAGACGCAGCTTCAGGCTGCCATCCGCAGGGCAGAGAGAGAAACTCTCGTTGCACAAGACATCCGAGAGATGTACTTCGACGCAATCTTCTTGGGGGCCAACCCTGACTTGATGGACCCGCTGTTCGTAAGGTCTAAAGACAACCCTCGGGGGATGTTCAGTAGAAAGGACTTCGAGGCGATCATGGCTGGAGACTACGGGTATGTCTTCGACCCATCACAATACATTGACTAATGAGCGACAAGAAAAAGATCAAGGATACCGCCCTCGGGGCGTGGCTGAGTACCAAGGTGCCAGCCCTAGCAGACAAGGTTGGGGACCTGCTCCCAGATAGCGGGGTGCTCGGCATGGTCAAGAACCTCGTAGACA
>CAACVD010000509.1_pt1 | contig 18942 bp, 24 predicted proteins | sample 2381771 | NCBI WGS metagenome assembly CAACVD01 (sample SAMEA5211965, study PRJEB30684) | marine metagenome | biome: Marine; feature: Epipelagic; material: Water | collected 2015-10-15 | depth 15 m | reverse complement strand
AGGAAAGACGGCTCTCTTATCAAGAGGACTCGTGGCAATAATGTTAGGTCTGTGTCTGTGGGGTCCTTCAATGCGACTAATAAGAAAGGAGGGATTACCCCTTGCCGACTCACGAGTTGGACTCAGAGAAATACAGACTCTCTTGTCTCATTAGATCCTATAATGAGAAAGTGTGAAGAAGAATTTAAAAAGTGGATTCCTGACAAGTATGAAGAACAAGTGTCATTCTGTAATAAAATTAATAAATGGAGAATAAGAGGTTCTATTTTTAGCACTATCACCCTCAACTATGATTTCAGGACTGCGACCCATACCGACAAAGGAGACCTTAAAACTGGTATGACTTGTTTCTCTGTAAGAGAATATGGTGAATGGTCTGGGTCTGAACTATGTTTCCCTGACTATGATTTCGGAGTTGATGTCCGTGAAGGTGATTTATTAATATTCAACCCTCACCTCGCTCATTGTAATAGAGAACTCCAAGGGACAGGGAGATTGTCAATGGTATTATATTGTAGGGAAAAATTAATAGATTGTCCAGAGACAGAAGAGGGAATCCCTCCTCCGCCAGTAGAGCATTCTCAACCATTAAAGGAATAATCGGAGGCATATATAAATAATATTAATTAAAGTTTAAAATGTATTTATTCTGAGTATCCTTACTATGACCCATTAAGAATGCGTCATTATCCATACTCTTCTTAACCTCACCATATTTATTCATTAAATAGATATGACGGAGTTGCTGTAAGTTAGGAGCATTCTCATTACCTAATTGCTTAAAATATCCCTTAATTCTCTTACCTAAGAGATTACGACTGATAGGGAGTGCCTTGCCACTCAGTGCGCTATTCTTCTTATCAGGGAAGAAATATTCTCCCTCACTCATATCATTCTCAGATATATATTGATTAATATACTCTTCTAACATAGGATCAACCTTCGCTCTAATTGTCCCATAAGTCTTAGCAGTCTTATAGTCATTAATGACTAACTCTTCACCAGTCCAATAGTTGCCTGACGGAGGCACTATCTTATCTATCCCTGATTCATACTCTAATGAAGCATAGTCTGCCCTGAGAGGTTGATAACGATAGAGCATTAAGGTCAAAACTTGAATTGAATAAGGACCAAACTTATCCATTGCCTTAGAGATATAATCGTCAAACTCTTCCCAAGTCATAAATGTATTCTTCTGCTTCTCTGTCATTTCTCCTGCCTTAACTTGACTCTCATACTCCTTCTGCTTCCCTCGCCAGACCTTTCTATATATTTCTAAATTCTTTATTAATCTATGAGTGATTGGTTGAGGATTGACTCCCTCATATGTATCCTGTATCAATGACCGCATATAGACTATAACAGCATTCACATAGGTCTTCTGAGTCCCACCAGTCCAATTCTTCATTATTAATTTAATAACCTGAAGAGGGTCAAACTTAATAAAATTAAAAAATTTATCCTCTGCCTCAGGAGTCCCATAATCTATATCAAAATGGATTGCTCCCTTCTCATACAGATTCTTCAACTGACTCTTATACATTTTAATAGTTCCCTCCTTAACACTTGTATTTCTAACAATTGACTCAAATGCTTTCTCCATATCTCTATAATGTAATTTATTCTTATTCTTTTAAATCATTTAGTCTTCTTAGGACGACCTCTTTTCTTCTTGACAGGTTTAGGGGGAGGAGGAGGTTCTACTACCGAAGAACCCTGCTCTTCTACCTCTTCTTCTACCTCTTCCTCTGATTCGCTCTTAGGGATAAGTTCTGGAGTAGAGAGGACTTCTTGACCTACTGGTCCCTTAGTCCAATCACTCTCCCAATATTTATACTGGATAGGGATAGGTTCTTTCCTCTTCTTGAAATATTCCTCTATCTCTGATTGACACTTCCAATCTCCGTCTAACCATACAAATCCCCATTCGTCAGGTTTCCATTCTCCGTCCTTAGGCATTATTAATTATAATATTAATAATAAAATAAAAAAATAAAATTAATTTCCCTTTAATGACTGGCAGATTGAATGGGGGATAAATGGAGGTCAGGTGAATAACCTTGACATTTACAAACTATTTATTGAAATAGATTTAGAGTCCGATTATCCCCTCTCTGCTAATTGTTGATAGACATTCTTTCCCTTATACTCTAATAAATTAAAATTTCTATGAATCTGCTCTGTCTTCTTTCTCCCTGTATCTAAATAGAGGAAGTCATGACGACCCTTATAAATAAAATCTAATAAAGTGAAAAATGTATTCTTAGGACAAGGACCCCATTCGTCAAATAGAGATTCTAACTCTTTTCTATTCGCTGTCTCAAATAAAAATAAATGAGTCAAACACTTTCTCACTGGTAATGGAATTCTATTATATACTTGTGCCGTCAGCATTACAGCGACGCAACCTCCGTCTCCTGCCATATGACGCCTATTATACGCCATTTTAAAGAGCAACTTCTGAACTGACTTATCTTTAAGACTTTCAAGACAATCGTCAAATATAAATAAAACTCTATCTCCTGTCCCCTTAATCTCTTCCATACAATCAAACAAATCAGGGGCAGTTAGATCCTCGTATCTCTGATCCTCTGGTAATGAAGAAAATGGATTATCCTCTGGCAGAGTAGCATTAGAAGGATTAAAATAAAATACTCTGTCATACTTTTTATTATAATTCTTACCGACCTTTCCTGTGAGTGTATGTAATAATGTGCTCTTCCCTGACCCAGGTCTCCCTACTAATACCATAAAGAAACTTAGATTCTGAGGGAGAGGTAGAGGGACACGAGGATCTACATTGTCGTCGCAAGACATTTCAACTGCCGATACATTAATATTCTTATCGTCATAGGGGACCTCCTTGATTTCTGACATATCTATACTATTAAGCATATTTAAATACGTCGGAGAATGAGATTGGTTTATTCCTTCTCTGATATGTGGGAGGTTGTATGAACTCTGCCTCTTCACCATAATCGTCTTGATAAACAACCTTCTTCGGTTTCCTCTTTCTCTGAGGTTTTCTCTTGACATATACAATCTCCTCCTCAGAAGAAGACTCCTCACTACTACTCTCTTCTACATAGACCACCTTCTTCTGTTTCCTCTGCTTAGGTTTCTTTAATATAGGTTCTTGTTTAAGGACTTCATTCTGTATTTCCTCTAATTCCTTGACCTGCTCTTCCATACTCGGCAACTCAGGATTAGTGGTCTGAGGAGTCTCTTTCACCTTATCCATATCTGCCTCAACTTGTTTCTCTCTTGCCTCTCTCTCTGCTTTCTTCTTCGCTATATTCTCTAATCTCTTCTGTCTTGCTTTCTCAAAGGTCTCTTTCTGTTTCTGAGACCTCTGCTTCTTTCTATTGACCTTATCCTTTACTGGTGCCTCCATTCTATTAGTAGGGATTTCAAGTTCGGGCGATTCAGACTGGGGTTGAGGTTCTATTGTTGTCTGGTGCCCTTGCTCTGTTGCCATTTCTGTCAGTTGCTCTATATTATCGTCTGTGATTATGCCCTCAGGTGCCATTCTATACTCTTCACCTATCATTGACGAATTATCATACTCAACACTCATTATATTCTTACTTATATAAAAATAAATGTAAAAATGACCTTACTTTATTTCTGACATATCCTTACGAAGTAAGGATATATGAGAATAGACGGAGTCTATTATGACTTAATCAAAAGTCGTCAAATGTATTCATAAACCCACCGAAGGGCAGACCTGTCTTATGATACTCGTCAGGAGCACCAAATCTTGTGGTGCCCTCTAAATATCTCCTTCTTGTCTCTGCCTGGATTCTGTCTTGTTCTTCATTGAAGCGGCGTGACGATATGCGATCGCTCTGCTCCCCCATTTTATGACCGAGCATTCCCATTCCTATTGTTGCTGCGGCAGCACCGACTTTAAGACCTATACCTCCTATCTTCTTGACCTTCTGACCTAAACGACCCATTTATATATATTACATATACATTTTCTTTTTCCCTACTCTACCTCCTTTCTTAAAGGTGAAAGTATCAAAGTCGTCAAAGTCTGCCTCTGCTGCTTGGAGAAATTGCCCCTGACGACCTCCTACACCCTCAGATATTCCCTTAAATAAATTTCCTAATGGTTCCTCAGGAGGAGAGACTCTCTTATTAAATTCACCCTCAATTGAAGCACCTGAACCCAAATCTCCGTCTCCAGTCATTTTCATACCGACACCAAATGCTCCACCCATAGCAGCACCAAGACCAATAACACCAGCACCCAATTTCATACCAGTCGCACCTATCTTCTTAACTTTCTGACCCAAACGACCCATTAATAATTATATTATATATTATATAATAATGAATGAAGCAACCTTCTCAAAGACTTTATCTGGACTCAGAGAACTTGACTTGGATGTCGCTAACTTAGGACAAGGAGGACAAATTCAAATAGAAGGTCAGTTCCCTACAAGTGAGAAAGTCCTTATCTCTGATCCAACTACTAATTCTACTATATATAGGACAATCAACCCTCTCACTGCTTTTCCAGTAGGTTCTCCCTCTTCGGCAGTAGAATATCAACTCGCTTTCTCTCCTGGGATATGGAGAGTTAATAATGATAATATTAATGCTAATGTAGCAATAGACGACGGACCAGTGGCAGCGACCACTCACCTTTTCGGCAGAGCGGTGCCAATGGACTCAAGTATAGAGTTAATAGGACACATTACAATCCCTTATGGTTGGACTGCTACGAAAGCACTGGTCTCTTGCGTAGATAATACAGGGGCAAATTTATCATTATTGACTATCTATCATAATGTCCTTACTTGGGGGACCGCAGGATTTACCACAGCAGGAACAGGAATCACTAACTCGGAAACCACACTGACTACTCCTATGGAAGGAGCAGTCAATAGAGTCCTTCTCATAAAAGTCTCTACTTCTTCAACCAACGACTTCGTAGGCGGAGGATATATCACACTCACGCAATCATAAATAAAATTAAGATATTAAGACTGGTCTTAAAAAATTAAGACCTGTTTTAAGCAAATTTATACTAAAAATCTTGACAGAATATGAATGTTAAGGTCGCTTTCTCAAATCGGAGAGAAAGCGACCCCCAAAATGCGAGATATTGATCTTAATATCTTAAAGTCCAATCTTAAAATCTTAATTTACTTAAAAGAGTATTACATTATAAAAGTATGGAAGAATTGACACAAGCGGAGAAAAGGAAACTCATTAATGCGAGATATTATGCCAAGAAAAGAGCAGGACAAGGTAAAAACACGAAACTCTCCTATGATAATCTAAAAATAGAAAATCAAGAACTCAAATTGACTATCGTGAAACTCAAAGCAGAGATTAAGAAATTAAAAGATAATCCTATCGGACAAGTATTAGTCTGGTCCGATGAAGAGGACTAAGTTATATCTCGCTTAGCGAGTATATCCCTTTATCTTCTTCTTCTTGACTTTATCTGCCAAGTCTTTATCTGCTCCTTTCCAGGTCCCAGGTTGTTTCATTACAAATGAATAGATACGAGCATATCCCCATTGCTCCGCACTCATTTTTCCTTTAAGACTTTTACCTCCAACTTTTTTTCCAGAACCAACTTTTCTAACTGACTCTGGATTAGTCTTTCTCGCACCGACTCCACGATAAAATACTTTATCAAGAATAGACTTAGGGATTCCTGTAAGTCTTGTAATCTCTGCCTTGCCGTGAGGAGCGTCTCTCTTAAACCCATATTTAATATTAAATTTATTTTTATTCGTCAGAACCATTTATTACTTTATAAATAGATAAGTTTAATAATGTAAATTATTGTCTCCATTAGACTATAATTATGAGAACTACATTTCAGCAAGGATTAGGTCGCTACAATAAAGACTACTGGACGGCTCTCTTCTGGTTAGAAGACTCTGATAGACATTTCTTTATTAAGAGATCCAAGTCTCAATGTAATTTTATGCCGAAACATTCTGACATAGTCCAAATGATACAAGGTTGTCTGGAAGTTGAACCTCCAGACAAGCGTGAAAAATTGAAAGAGTTATTTACTGAGGCAATCAATAATGGTCTCAATAAAGAGGTCAAATATAATGGGAAGATTTAAATGAGTTTATCTATCTCTGGTTCAGGTTGAGAAGTCTCTGGAATAAGAGACTCTCGTGGACTCTGTATAGATTCGGGTTCTTCTCCCTCTGCTTGACCCCATAATTTATTTTTATCTTCTTCTTTCTCGGATTTCTTTAAGTCCTTCTTTTTATTTTTATTTTCTGCCTCCTCTCTTAGATTGTCTAATTGTTCTTGAGAAGGCGGTTCTCTACTACAATCAAATAAATAACACCTATCACTACAACCTATACGACACTTACAAGCACACCTACTCTGCCATATTACTAATAATAAACTTCCTACTGCTCCTAATATTAAGACAACGGACCCTGCGAACTGATCCACAGACATTTTCTCTATCTGAATCAATTCTCCATTGCCAGACATATATATTAATAATGATATTTTATCATTTAACCTACAACAGCACGCCTTAAATCTGTGCCTAATCTGTGCCTTTCTCTCATAAGAGCAGCAGCGGGGAGTGCTCCTAAGACTACAGGAGACCCCATTGCTAACGCTCCTGCCGCGAGAATATGACCCCCTCCCATAGCAGAATGGACTGCTGGCACTCTCACTCGCGCGGGAGGTTCTGCTCCCGAGATTCCTGGACGAGGACCCAGTGGCACTCTCACTCTCTTTCCTTTCTCCTTCTTCTTCATTTCACCCCTGAATTCCTCAAAAGACATAGGAGGCGGTGGTGTAGGACAATTCATTCCTCCTTCCTTTTTCATTCCTACAACGCCCTTAACGACTGCCTGAGCACCACCTGCTCCAATAAAACCTTCTCCAAATGACTTGAAACCATAAGGGATTGACTTCAATCTCTTCAAACTTCCTCTTTCCCCCACTATATCAGGGTTCTCCTTAATAAATTTTCTCTCGCTCTTGAACCCTTCATATACAGGTTTCGCAAGTGCTAATAATGCTGACGCCATAATTATATAATATAATGGATAATTTTATTTATTAGTGTGCGATTTTAACCTTAGAACCTCCTTTCGGACGACCTGCCTTATGTGCCTGTTTCCCTAACTTATGACGCTCCTCCTTGACTCCCCCTCCTTTCTTGGCAGAATGAACCTTCCCTCCCTTCATTTTCTTCCCTATAATTCCTAACAATAGACCTTCAGACAACTTATTATATTGTGCTTGTGAGATCTTCCCGTCCTTCAACGCTTTCTTAATCTTCGGATTACTACTCGGCATACTTATATTACTTGACAATCTTTTTTATTTTCTGCCAAGTCGGAGGAATTTTAGAAATCTGGAAGGCAAGAGGAGATTGTTTCATTACCTCTGCGACGTGCTTCTTGGGTATGACTAACTCTCCTCCGTGTAATATGACAGGAACCTCCTTATGAAAGTGTCCCTTAGTCATACCTCCTATCTGTTGATCTTGGAGTTTCTTGAATATCTTCTTAGGGACTCTTGCCTCTGCTTGTGGAATCATTGCCCCTGCTCCTGAATCCTCCATTAAATCTCTCATAGTTTCTAAATAGGTCTGTCTGGCACTTTCGTTTAACCAGACAAAATCCTCTAAATCCTCCCAATCTATCCTCCCAACCAATTCTTCTCTGTTATTAAAGAAACCGAGGACGTCTGCCTCGTCATTGACTAATTCAGAGTCATATAATCCAGTCTTCTTCGCCTCGTCATAATCTAAGTCAGTGAGTAATAGATCTACAAATTCTAATTGGACCTCTGAGGAGATATCTTCAAAATCTACCGATTCTTCGTCTGTGTCTTCTTCGTCAGTTGTATCTTCTTCCTCTTCTTCTTCTGAGGTTGTAAATCCTTCAAATTCTATTGTTAATCCTCCTGGGACTCCTTCCTCTTCTACTACCTTACCTATTACCTCTCCGTCGTCTATATCTATGACCTCCTTAGTATCAGGATTATAGTTATATTCCATACCCTTATGATATATGACATTCCCTTCTATACTTATTCTCTTCTCTTCCTTTTCCTGCCTCTCTTTTCTTTTTATTTCTCTATATTTATCCTCATTAATCATACCTTTCTGTCTATCCCAGTCAGCAATAGTCTCTCCGTCCTCATTATCTACTACAACGAAATTACCACTTCCTCTTGGTAATTCCTCTATAATGATCTCATCGTCATTAGGACCATATGGACCTACTATGAATGGGTCTGCTCCGTCCTCCTCTCCATAGTCTTCTTGATTCATATAACTATTTATCTGAATATTCAAGTTCTTTATCTGAGTTTTCAGAGGGAGTTCTCTCCCCCTCTTCTTTCTCTTCCCACTTATTCTTTCTTCAAATTGGAGATCAGATAAATCAACATTCTTTATTACAGAGTCTCCTGGTATAGAGAATTCACCTTTACCTATCACTCCTCCCTCTTTATCATAGAATAGACCATTGTCCTTATCAAATAAAATTATCTCGTCCTCTATTCCAAGGAGAATAAAATCACTAAACTCACTGATATTCCCTCGTGAAAGAGAATCAGTCATATTCTTAAATTGAAAGATCTTCTCCTCTGGGTCATATTCCTCTGTTAATTCAGCAATCCGACCTTCTTTCCCTCCTTCGTAAAATGCTAATCTTCTGAGAAGACTCTTTTCCCCCTTCTTGTATCGCTCCTTACTCTCCCTCACTCTGCCGAGTTCAACCTTCTCTGCTCTCTTGATTGCTTGTAATTCATTCAATAGTTCTCTATTTCTCTTCTCTAACAGAGCAATCCTATCGTCTTTCGCTTTTAATAATTGTTTATCAGGTTCAGGTCTCGCAGCAGGAGCAGGGGCAGAAGCACCAAGCACAGACCCACCTGGACCCTCAGGGACAACTGGGACCTCTTGCTTAAATGTGATATCTCCTCCTCTACCTATCTTCCTCCTCCTTGTCCCCTCAACTTCTCCTACTGCTTTCTTAGGAAGACGACCTGACTGACCAAACCTGCCCCTGTCAATAACCTCAGTCCCTACCTTAGCATACTCGTCAGACCATTTATTATTCTTCTTGACTAATTCCCATATAGCATTTAGTCGGATATCATTAAGAGGTTTCTTTTTATTAGCAAAATCTAATACCCTTCCCCAGAGGTTTCCCTCAGTCCAGTCTTGTTTAGACCCTTTCGTTGCCTCTAACCCTTTCATGAGAACGTCTGCGTGTTGATTCCTATTCATATGTGAGGTCTTATGGTGTCCCTTACCCAACTTCTCCAATCCTGCTTTAAGAGAGAATATGATAGGTTTCTCTTGTCTAAATAGAGCATTAAGAACTTCCTTTTCCAATGGACTTGTCATATATCATATATACATAAATAAAAGTCCCTAAAACCAATAGGTTTAGTCATATATCTTCACAAGTGAAGATATGTCGCCATTTACTTTCCTTTAAGATAACTATACCTGAATCCGTGAGGTGTCATATACTCAGGGACCTTCTTATTCTTCTTTCTGTCTTCTAACTTCTGCCTAACCTTCTTCTGTCTCTCTATCTTGTTAGGTTTATTGATTTCGTCAAACATTTTATAGGGACCAGTGCTGAACTTAATATCATTCTCAAAGACAAACATTTAATTATATTATATATTATATAATAATTATGGCGAAATCTATTCCAGAGGGTTTTCATAGAATGCCAGACGGGTCAATTATGGCAGACGAAGACCATATCACCGAATATAAGAAAGGTGGTAAGGTAAAGAAAAAGAGGTGTCCTAAGGGTAAGAGAAGGTCAAAGAAGACTGGTAAGTGTGTAAAGGTCAAGGTCAAGAAGACAAGACTCACAACTATCCCAGAGAGGCGAGGAGCATTCAGACCCTCAGGGACAACAGGCACTCTGTCTGCTGATAAAGCACTTCAATTCGGTTCAGGGAAAATGGCAACTGAGGCAAGAATAGCAAGACTCCAGAATTTAGTTGATACTCAGTCTTCTAATCTGAGTCATTCAGCATTACAGAAGCATTTAGTAGCATTAGGATATAAACCAGTCCCAGAATTAATGAGAGAACAGAGATATTTAGGAGATATTGTAGATAGCACAGGGGCAAGATTCGCAGGAGCACCTGGTGGAGACGACGGCAATTTCGTTAATGATAGTCCTTTCTCAGCAGACAGAAATAGATTAAGAGTTCAGAGAAAGTGGGAGCAGGGGCAACCTATTACAAGAGGAGAATTAAGGAGAGCACTTCATAACGACGCTTGGGAAGGGGAAAATATTAGATATGTCACCCGAGACGACGATAATACATTCGCTGACGACGACTTTCTTGGGTCTTACGGACACGGACAAGTCTTCTTTGACGATATAGGATTCGTAGAGGATTTAGAGAATTTAAGAGGAGCAGGAGCAAGAGCACAGAGAAGGAGAACTCCTGGACCACAAGCATACGGAGGACCTCCTGGTTTCGGAGGAGGTGCCAATCCATTCGGAGGAGGTGCGAGAAGTCAGAGACAATATAGGGCGAGGAGTGATTCTTCGGTAGGTGGGTCTGAAAGCGACGAGAGCAGACTTACAACAATCAACAGACAACCTCCTTTCGGACAACCTACCAGAGAATATGTAAGAGGAAGATCAGACGAACCAGCGTCAATAGCAGGAGGCATAAGTCCGTGGCAAGGGTCCAGTGCTTCTTCTGTTAGTGGTTTCACTGAGTTAGATAGACTGGCAAGTGAATTAAATGCTCCTCCCTCTCTGTTGTCAGGGGGAGGGTCTGATTTCGGTGAAGTAGCGTCTCAACAGAGCAGACCTGTCAGTGGTCCTCCGACCGACATATCAATCCCTCAAGTCCAACCTCAACCTGAACCTGAGAGAGCATTAACAGAAACAACAGAGGAATTTTCAGACATAGGAACCTCAGTATCAGGAAGAGAACCACCGAGATTTACAGAAACAGCAGGAGAATTAGCAGGTCAAGCAGCAGGAGCAGTAGGCACAGGTGCTATTAATGTAGCACAGACAGCAGGAAGATTAGGTTATGATTTAGGAGCAGGGGCAGGAACAGCAATTTATGACCGACTCCCCGCTGCCAGAGACGTAGGAGAAGTCGTTGTAGGTGGTGGATTAGATTTAGCAACAGGGGCAGGAAGAGCAATGTATAACAGACTCGGTGAGGGTCCTGATATGGGTAGATTTCTTAATGACGCCTCTGGGTTAGTCTCTGACCCAGGAGATAGTGTAAGAGGTGGTATGAGACAAGTCCCAGGCAGAGAAATATTAGGTGGTCTTAATGACAGACCTTTTGACGAAGAAGGTAGTTCAGTAGTAGCAGTCTCTACTCCTGTTGGGGCAGACTCTTCAATAGCAGGAACCTCTGAATTAGGAATACCAAGAGAAGGTGGAGGAGAGGAAAGTGGAGCAGAGAGTGGGCGGAGGTCTGTAAAACTCTTTGGGTCAGAAATATCATTTGATAGATTGTCAAGTGAATTCTATCCTCGCGGAGGAGCACGAGGCAGAGACGATCAACCGACTCCATTTAGAAGACCAAGTATAGCGTCAGAGGATTCAAGACCAGCGAGTGTCGCCCCCTCTACTGCCTCTGATTTCTCTGATTATAGTAATTTAAGTCGTCCTGATACAGAGGAAATAGAAGCAGTAGAGGCATTAAAGGCAGGAGTATCTAATGTGAGTCCTTCTACATTAGCACCTTTTGCTACTCCAAGAGAATTTGCTAAGGTAGAGACATTCTTAGAACAAGAGAGAACTGCTGCCAGAGAAGTCAGTAGATTAAGGAATTTACAGAAATTAGCATATAAGAAGAGACAAGAACAAGGAGAAAGACAAGGATTAGACCAGTCAGTAGAAGGAGTCCAGATTAACGGAGTAGATATAGATTTATCAGAGGCAGCGTCAAGCACAAGAGGGTCTCTGCTGCCCCCTAACGAAGGAGAATTCTTTGACACCTCCACAGACACAGGCACAGACGCCACAAGCATAGACGAACCTATTTAATAGTTTAAAAATATTAATAATTTTATTTATTAAAGTATAATGAATTTTATGAGTTTTGACCACGAGAATAAAAAGTCTTGGTTAGATATTGCCCCTGATTTAGCACAACCTCTTACTATCAATGATAAAGAAATCCCTTTGAATGACCCAGTTATGCTCCATACAACAGACGAAAGAGCGAATTTTATTATAGGGTCTCTTGGAGAAGAGTTAGATATGAAGAGGAAAATGTATGACGAGAAATGCCGTCCTGATTATGAGAGATTTGATTACAACATTGCTGACAAGAATAATAAAGAAATCTCAGATCACGGAAATAAGACAGACCATACTCCTCCTATGTCATTCTTCTCAATAGATAATGTTGCTGACGGGATTGCTTGGTATAGAGAGAGATATCCTGAAATGCCTGATATTGTCATAGAAACCTGTGCTCGTGAGAAATGGGGGACAATCCCTAAAAATAGAAAGGAAATCAGAGCAGAGAAACAACAGAGGAAGAAAGAAGACAAGAAAGAACAGAGAGGATTAGAAATAAAAAGAAAAGAGATTTCATTAGATTTTAATTAATATATAAGTCTATAATATAATATGAGTGGTTTAAGCGGTCAGAGTAGAAGCACATTTGAGCACAGCAATACAATTATCGGTCCAAGTATAACATTTACTCCCTATCACCCTATGACCTTTTCAAGAGGAGGTCATATAGGGCGTCTCCCTGTCTCGGCAGACTTATTTCCTCTTGATAAGCAGTTTAACAATATTCAACAGAACGCTCTTAGAGTTGAGAAATACAATGAAGCATTTAGAAGACAAGTTATTAATCCTTTTAATTAATTTATTTTCATATAATATATGGCACTCCAACCTGACATTCACGCTAATCAATCAATATTAATCTATATAGATAGTGAGGACGCAGAGGCAGACTATGAGTCTGGCGATTTAGCAGGAGAATCCGCAGATTTTATTTTAGATTTAGAGGAACCTATCATATGTCCTGAGAATCAGATGATGCTCGCGAGTATGTATAGTTGCTCTATACCTTATTCTTTCTATGATATTAGAAATGACGTCAATGACAAGATTCAATTTAGAATATTTAACAATGGAACTGGTCTTGCTACGATCTTTGACATAGACTTCGGCACTAATCTTCCTAATGCTCCATACTACGGAGTAGAGAACTCTCACGGCAATTACTCAACGACCTCCTTATCAACTCAGGTCAATCTAATATTCACGGAACTCATAAGACCAGGACTTATCGCAGGAGGATTTGCGAATATTAACTCAACAATCCAACTCCTTTATATTCCGACTAAACAGAAATATATGGTAAGACTTCTCAACTTCCCCAATAATCTTATTCCTCAGATACAACAACAAGGGGCAGGATATATGGATACAGAGATAGGTCTCCCTCAAGACGATAATACTATAAGAGTATTCGCTCAGGACGGCACAGGAGTTTATTTTTTATTAATGCCTAATGTAGTAGATATTACAGGGAGCACTCATGGACTCTTTCTGAGGACTAATCTTGCCTCAGATTCTACTATTGCCTCTGATACTGGTCGCTCTACTGACATATTAGCACATATACCAATCACAGGTAATCAAGGAGATATCATTCATAGTCCTCCTCAATCCAATCTTCATAAGTCAAGAGTTAAGGTCAAGGCAATCAATCATATTCATATACAGATAAGAGACGAACGAAATAGACCAATGGATTTCAATGGTCTTCATAACCATATAGTTATATTAATAGATTTCATATATGAGAGAAAGAAGATTATCCCTGACAATGCTTTCAGAAGACAGAAAGAGATATTTCAACATAGAATTCAGGGGCAATTGGACGATTTATCAAGACAAGGATTCAAGAAACCACTGACTTACTCTTCTCGGAGTAGGAGAGTCCCAGCACACGAACCAGACTTAGTCGCACAACCTCACGCTCCTAATGTAGAAATAAGAGAAATAGAAGAAGAAGAGAAGGAAGAAGAGAAAATGGAAGATACAGAAAATATAGAGGTCTCGCAGACAGGATTAGATTCTAATGAGGTTGATACCAGTCAGTTAGTTAAAGATACTATTTAATAATAAAATTTTTAATAATCTATTTATATATATAAATGGGATTTGGTTCTAAAATAAGAGGTATAGTCAATCAGGTCGGTCAGAAGTCAAGAAAGATTAGCAGTTTAGGTCATAAAGCAGGGAAGGCAGTTTCTATTTTTGATAAGAGTCTCGGTCAAGATATTAATAAAGCAGCAGACATTGCTGATAAAGTCGGTAAGGTTGCTGGGTCTGTAAGTGATATTGGTAAGACAACTGGATTATTTAAACACGGAGGAATGACAGGTCATAGTCAATCTTCTATGACTGGTGGAGAAATAAAAGGTAAAATGGCAAGAGCACTTGTTGGACCTATTGCTCGCACAGGTCTCACACATTTAGCAACCGCAGGGTTAGGGGCAGGTGCGAAACTCTTAGCACAACCTCACGATCAACTCAGAAAGAGAGACATTATAACAGAGGGGGGTAAATTATCTCGTCAGGCAAGAGCACATTTAAGGGGTTTCCGTTAAATAAATTTTTTATATTCTATTATTATATATAAATGAGTTCCGACGCAGTAATGAATGTGAGTTTTAAAAATCTCTACAATAAAAGAAAAATCTGGTTAGATAATCGTGGAGGGTCAGCGAAAATTTTATCAGGTGGATTTGGTCCCGCAATAGGAGACTCCAGAGGGCGTAATGATTCTTTTATTTGGGAGGGTCATATAGAAGACCCCGACCCTTCTGCTAATAGGTGTAATTATCAATGGGTCGTTTTTCGTAGGTGGATAATGAATAGCAAGATAGGAGTAGTCAATGGGAATAATACTGGATACGACCAAGTCCTTATCTCTTGGGAGACTCCTGGAGGTGCTTATGACGAACTGAATCCTCCTTCTTATTTCAGAATTCACTTCTCCGCTGCCGCAGGACCTCGGAAAGTAATAACAACCGATACCCCTGAGGTAGATCCAGGTGTCGTATTACCAGAGGAAGGTCCAGGTGGAGGTCATATGTCTCGGTGTGTAGCAATTGCCCCTTATGTTGCTTATGGTGGGTGCGAGCATTGGATTGGAGCAACTGCTCCAAGTCCTGGGGGTCAGCAGGCAGCGGGGAGTGCTGCTGTCCCTGAGGCACAATTCAATTATGGAATTGGAGGAAAACTTATGGATACCTGGGAGGAAGGTATCCTCTGTGCTGATTTCTTTCATAGAAGGTGGAGATATGAGGTCAGGGGAGAGACAGGAGCACAATTAGGAATCACCTGTCGCAATCTTGCCGACACTCAGAGGAGCAGTCATTTAGGATATGGACAACTCGCTCTCCCTGGAGTTGCTGTGTCTTGGATAGCAGAAATGGACGTGTATGACGTCTTACCAGAAGCGACAGAAAAGTATAATCCGAACGGAGAATTACCAGACAGAAAAAATATCCCACGCTATTAAATATGAGTATAAGTATCCATTTTTGGTAATCAATAAATTTTATATTTCATTAAGAATATCCCCCAGATTCAAGAAAACGACGATATACAGAAATAGAAAAAATTACATAAATAATATAAAGACATAGTCCGTAGTAAGAGTATAGGATAAATGCTTATCAAGGATATCCCCCTCACTAACCAGGTGGAACGACTCACTGAGGAGGACAAGAATTCAATCGGAGAAATTATCTTCGGGCAACGATACGACCAAGACTGCGTCAATAAGATATGGGAGCACATTAAGAAACCTCTTATAGTCCAGACTATCAATCGCATAGGGCAGTGCCCTTGGATTGTTGCCACTCCGCAGTATGATATTCTGTCATATATGTATAAGAGTCTGGAAGATATGAAAATAAAATTTATAATGCCTAAGGGCGACGACCATACTTGGGACGAAAACTCTGGGGGAAGTTGGGCGTGGGGGCAAGGGGCAGAGTGTCAATTGCCTCCTCATTCTATCACGCAGGTTAAGAAGAGCATTAGTAGAGCATTCGGACACGCTTGGATAGACTCTTGGGAACTACTGGATAATACAATTAACAGAGACCGAATAAATCACCATATACTTATGAACGGAGAGATACGAGTGTGTCGTTGGTTCTGTGCTCCTTTCTGTGATAGATTCAGATTCAAGGAGGTCCCTGGTGAAGAAATGACCTATCAATTGGAAAGGATTGGAGGAAGAGCACACCAAGGAGGATTAAGAGAAGCAATGCTGTCTGATTTTCAATATGACCCTCTTTCTAAGGGTTGGGAGGATTCATATCCTCCAAGAGATTATATTCAAGAGCAGAATAATCTTGCCCCTGCTAATAGGAAAATGTGTGAGAAGGGGTCAGACCCCAGAAGGAGATATCTCAGAGAGCAGTATCATATCATATCAGAGAACTATGAAGCATTGTCTTCTATGTGGGGAACAGAAGACGAAGAAGAAATGGCAGAGAGGATTAAGAGTTTCTGTGTGAATGCCAATCTATGGCAAGTCCATAAGGGTCCTAATGGAAGACCTATATTCAAGAAGAATCAGTCTGATATTAAGTATTACAAGGACTATCTGAAAATCCAGTTAGGACTATTGATTACTCCATTCAAGAATACGACTGATAAGATTGGATATATGGTAGCAGGCAAGAGATACTTTCATTCAGAGAGTCGTATGGGTTTCAGGAAGGGTCGGTGGAGGAAGTATGGAATAGGAGAAGTAGAAGCGTATAACTGCTCTCTATTGAATTATATTGGTAGAGAGCAGATATTTCAGAATGACGGAGAAGGAATGCTCTTCATAAGAGACGGACAATATCTCATAAGAAATTAATATTAATAAATATCCTCTAAGTTTTTAAAATAAAGTTTAAATTTAAATTTTTTATCATTCTCATAGTATAAATATGGAAGTTGAAAGAGTTGTCCCTAAGGAATTAAACTATGATAGTGCCCTCCCCCTTGCTATTGAGTCTCGTAATAATCGCCGAGTGTTCTTGCCGAATAACGGACAAGCATTCACGAGCACAGCGTCTAACATAGTCCGCATTGAGATTAATGCGGATTCTATGCTTGACACCGCTCACTCGTATCTACAAGGTCGCGTCACCCTCAACGACGCTAATAATGCTACTGGAACTGGTTTCACTGGTGCCGCAGTCATTAAGCGATTGAGGATTGAATCTGGTGGTGTAGTTCTGGAGGATATAGACGAATATCACCGCCTATACTCCCTTGCTACTCAATGGACTTCTTCGGAGGGTCATTTGAAAGAGGTCTGTGCTCAGTCAGGCGCCAATCAACCTCAATATGTCTCTGGGCGTATGAAAACCTTTGCTGTTGCTGGTGTTGCTGGCGACCAGTCGCAGGCGAATGTCTCAACTGATATTCTATCCACTACTACAACTGCCCCTATGTCTGACGATAGAGGCGCTCCTGCTGACCTTATTAATAATAATGGTTCATTCACCTTCGCAATCCCCCTCCTATCAGGTCTCCTCAATTTAGAGGGAGGAAAATATCTGCCCCTTGTCATGATGAACGCAGGTATAACATTAGAGATTCACCTTGCTCCAGGAACTGAGACTTTCTTCGCTAATGGTGGTGGTGGCACTGGTAATTACACTCTAAGCGACGTCCAATATGTAGGTCAGTTAATAGATCTTGACCGATCCTTCTATGACCGAATGAGAATGGTTATGGAGGCACAGGGTGGTGTCTTACAATTAGCAGGGACTTCGTATCGTCATTTCCTCAATACATTCCAAGCGAATAATGCCCCAGCAGTTCTCAATATCCCAGCACGACTTAAATCTATTAAGAGTATCTTTAATACTTTCTCTGATTCTGCGAGGTATGCTGCTAATGGGTCTATGGGTCCGTCTGTTGATTTCGCCTGTCCTATCGCAGACAATCAGACCGCAACAGCACAATTCCGTATTGGTTCGGTAGTCTATCCTGCTAAACCGATATCTCTCACTAAACCTGCGACTGGTGGGTATCCAGCAGCGACTCTTGGAGCAGTCATTGGTGGTAATCAGAGTTCTATGTCAGAAGGTTTTAATGAGTGTAAGAAAGCGTGGGGTAAGATTGGTGATACTCACGGCGGAGGTGTTGTCACTCATTTCAATTATCTCGCAGACGCTGGTTCTATTCAGAATGTCAATGTTGTTGGTAGGACTGCCGCTAATGGTCCTCGTGCCTTCCCTATGTTCTGTCTTGGTTATGACTTTGAATCATTCCAGCGTTCCGCTCTTGAATCTGGTGTGAATACTGCTGACCGCTCTCTCCCAGTAATCTTAGAGTTAGGCAATGTCCAGTCAGGTAATGCTGGTGCTCTAACTGCTCGCTGTGATACTTATGTAATGTTTGACTCTATCTTCTATGTCAGTCTTGACGGAACTGTCTCGGTCTCGGTATAAATAAAATTAAGATATTAAGACTGGTCTTAATAAATTAAGACCTATATTCATACTTTTTCTATTAAATTTCTACTCAATAATATATGAAGAGAGTAGAGATTAAACCTTCTAAAATAAAAGGAAAGAAACTCACAGCAGTCTTCTATGAGGATAATAAAAAGATAAAGACAACTCACTTCGGAGCAGCAGGTATGTCTGATTTCACTATTAATAAAGATCCTCAGAGAAAGCAGAGATATCTCAATCGTCATAGAGCAAGAGAGAACTGGAACGCACCTATGACCGCAGGGGCATTGTCTCGTTGGATATTATGGAATAAGAAAACAAGACAAGCGTCTATTCGTGATTTTAAAAATAGATTTAATTATAAGTAATGGAGTGTGAGAAGTTAGATATAGCGAATATAATAGAATTACAGAAGATAAGAGAGTTGCTCGTAGAGCACCCAGACC
>CAACVD010000508.1_pt1 | contig 18942 bp, 42 predicted proteins | sample 2381771 | NCBI WGS metagenome assembly CAACVD01 (sample SAMEA5211965, study PRJEB30684) | marine metagenome | biome: Marine; feature: Epipelagic; material: Water | collected 2015-10-15 | depth 15 m | reverse complement strand
AAGAAAAAGAAAAAAAGTAAAAAGAAGAAGTAATGTCAGGATTTACAACGACAGGAACTTTATCAGAAATGATAAATAAGTTTCGTTACAAGAAAAGGAAAAGAAAAAGTGGCAAAAAAAAGAAAAAGAAGAAAAGCACCTAAAGGCTATCATTATATGCCTGATGGTAGATTAATGAAAGATTCAGCACATAAGAGAAAGAGAAAATAATGGCTAGAAAAAAAATGATATGGGAAAAGAAAAGACCTAAAAGATTAGGCAAACCAAAACCATTTAATAAAAAAACTAAAGCATATAAGTCTGCTAAATCAAGAGCAGATAGAAAATTTGGTAAAAAAACTAGCTTTGTAAAAAATCTTTTTATTTCAAAAGCTATTAAATCTTATAAGCCAAGAAAGAGAAAATAATGGCTAGAAGTCCGAAAACAACAGGCGAACATATTGTTGCTCTTTACGGACACATAACAGGATTAAAAAAAGATATTTCAGTTTTAAAAAATAATCATTTAAAGCATATGCATTCAGACATAGATAAGATTGATAAAAAGTTAGATCACAGATTTGACACAATTACGAATTGGATTATTTATGGATTAGGTGCTGTTGCTTTACTCGTTGCAACCCAGCTTCTTTACTTTTTCTCAAATTAGTTGTACAAGGTTTAGTATATGTCCTTTAAGAGAATACTTGTAATAAGTGATATGCATTTGCCATATCAACATAAAGATTCAATAAAATTTTTAACAGAGATAAAAAAAGAATACAAACCTGATTTCGTTTGCAATATTGGCGATCTTATGGATTTTCACGCAATCAGTTTCCATTCGACTGATCCTGACTTATTTTCTGCGGGTCACGAGTTAAGAGAAGCTAAAAAGTATGTTAAAGAATTAGAGGGATTGTTTCCTAAAGTGACAGAAGTAGATAGTAACCATTCTAGTCTAGTTTATAGACGTGCTTTAAAGTTTGGTATGAGCAAAGAATTTTTAAAAGATTATGGCGATTTCTTAGGTACTAAAAAATGGAAGTGGGTAGATGATTTAACTCTTAAAATGTCTAATGGTCAAAAATGTTTTTTTACTCACGGTAGATCAGCAGACATATTAAAAGTTTCTCAAACTATGGGAATGTCGGCAGTTCAAGGTCATTATCATACGAAATTTTTGATTTCATATTGGGCTAATCCTGATAACTTATTCTTTGCTATGAATGTAGGTTGTTTGATCAACCAAAAGAGTATGGCTTTTCATTACGCAAAAAATTTTAAGACAAGGTTTATTTTAGGTTGCGGTATAATTTTAGATGGTGTACCAAGATTGCTTCCTATGGTATTAAATGAGAAAAATAATTGGATTGGAAAGATTGTATGAAGAACAATAAGCTAAAAAACACCCTTTTAAAAGCCCATAGAGCCACGCAGAGTGCGTCTGAGCCATTAAATGAGCAAGTGGCTGGCAGTTGGTATAAATCACTTAAAATACAGCCTATTGAATATTGTATGGCTAATAAGCTAAACGCTTGTCAAGTTAAAACTATAAAATATACAACTAGATGTTTGTTGAAGAACAAAGATAAAAAAGGTAGAAAACAAGATATAGACAAAGCTATTCATTGTTTAGAAATGTTAAAGGAGTTTGTAGATAAAGATGTGGTTTAATTTATTAACTAGCGGTGTAAAACTTGGTGCAAAAATTTATCAAAATCGTAGAGAAAGTAAAGTTCTTGAATCGCAAGCACAAAGACTACACTTTGAAAAAATGGCTAGAGGGGAAATAGAATACAAGCAAGCAGTATTAAAAGATAATCAACAAGGGTGGAAAGATGAATTTGTATTACTTTTAGTTTCTGCGCCTGTGATGTTATTGATTTGGAGTATCTTTAGTGAAGACCCTGAAATTATGATGAAAGTTGATATGTTTTTTGAAAAGTTTAACAATATGCCTTTTTGGTATCAAGCATTATTCATAGGAGTAGTTAGTGCTATTTATGGTCTTAAAGGTGCTGACATTATAAAAAGAAAATAGTAATATAAAATCTATGAAAATAGATTTTGTTGTTACGTATTTAGAATTACAAGTAGAAACAGCTAGAGATCCATTAGGAAGTTATATTACATTAACTTTTATAGATACCTATCCTACGTTTCCTAAAGTTAGTGACAAGGTAAAATATTTTAAAGATCATATTGAGGTAAGTTTGATTAATTATGATTATACATATCATCAAATAAGGAAAGATACTGATTTAAGTCAGTATGAGATTACAAGACATTAAATAAGGGGGATTGCTCCCCCTCATCACTATTAGTTTCGAGTTAGCTTTTCTGTTGCTAATTCATTAATAGATTGTTGTTTTAAATGATCGCAATAACTGTGACCATTCTTTGCTTCTACTTTTGCTAAAAGATATAATTTTTTCTTATCAGATAATTCTGATCTTACTTTTTTATATCTCTCATCATTTGTAGCTTGTACTTTAGCTAACGAAATAGAAACTTTTGCATTTTCTAATTTTTCGTTAACAACATAATCAAAGACTTCCTGTACTTGATCTTTCACTTCATCATAATTTATTTCTGCTTTGACTAATCTTTTGTCTAAAACATCTAAATAACTTAAGATTTGATGTGGATCGAATACAGTTGGTCTATGTTCTATGTATTTAGCTAAAACAACCTTTTCAGACATTAATCCTCTAATTGGTCAGGATTAAATTCTGTCGGATCAGGTGCAGGACTATTTTGAAACTCTTGCATATGCGCAGGTAGTTCATCGTCCATTTCGTTTCTTGGCTGATACGATTGCTTTGGTTGATTGAACGATGGATTTGTTTTTGACTTATCGTAATAAGGAAACAATTTCCATTCGTTTGTTTTACCTTGATAATAACCTTTCAACACTAGGTTTTGGTTATTCAAGTTTATAACTAAAATACAACCATCTTTTTTTGTAGTTGTAAGTTTAGCTGTGCCGCCATTACTACCGCTTCCACTATTGTTATAGCTTTTCTTTTGGTAGTTGTTGTTGTTGTTGTACTGTGGTTTATTATATGCCATCAGATTCTCCTATTAGTTATCCCAGTAACTATCCATTGAAGTCATAATATATAATGCTCCAACAAATGCGTTAAAGAGTTTTTTATTTAGAGGAACTTCCACGATCTCAATATTTTTATCAGCTTTAGGTAATCTTACCACATACGCTTTAGATATTTTTCGTTTCGTTTCTTCCTCGAACGCAAACCAATAAGCGTTTAATTGCAATAAGTAATCAAACGATACTTGGTTACTTGTTTTAATATCTATCAAAACAAGATTTTTATCCTTGTCCTCTACGACAAGATCAAGAGTGCCAGCGTAATTGTATTTTTTACAATACAGCTTTTTCTCTATATACACTGGTTTATACTCTTGTTTATTCCACCAGTCAAAAAAGATATTCCAGCAGTTTATTACTTTCTTATCTTCCTGAGCGGGAATGCTTTTACCACGAAGAAAATCTTCGATAAGCCCGTGAACAACTGAACCAACTAAACCAGCTTCCTCTTTGATTACGTTAGTACTTTCAGCCGCAGTTTTGAATATTCTTTCAAGACTTGCTCTATCTAGTTTTTCATCGTTATCTAACTTTGCTTTAATTAATTTTTTCGCTGTCATTTGCGGAAAGTTAACTAACCAATCAGTTAGACCTTGTTTTATTAATCCCCTCTGACATATACCTGTAACAGACGGAACTCTTTTTTTACCAACATAGTAAGTGTGTTTAGCTTCATTGTAGTCAATCACTATGCCATTTTCTAAGGGATATTTTATACCCATATTTTCCTCTCTTAGTTGAGTTGTTTTATTATATCGTCTACACTAGTTTTGTAGTACTTACTTAATGCAAACAATTTCTTTACAGTAGTTGCACCAAGTTCAAACTTATAAAGACTATGAGTAGAACTTAGTACGCTACTGTTATCTTGCACAACCGCTTCTGCGGTAATGTTCTTTTTAAGTCTTATTGACTTAAATTTTAAACCAATTATTTTATTTAATAATAATGGCTGTTTCGTCTTTTTATATTTACTAACCATACCATCTAATAAAAAATTGAGTTTCATTTCTCTATCCATAACAATCATACCTTTCATCAATTCAATACAGAATGCCCACGATTAGCTAAGCATTTTCTGTAGATTGCGGTATATTTTGTATCTGATAAAGCGCTATCGTCTAACAACCAATAAGTAAAATTGCTAATCAAATTACTATTTTCTTTAGCAACTGATCTACAATGCTGTTTATCATTAGTGATTTCAACAGCTTTACTTTCATTGAAAGTTCCTGAACGACCCGCAGTATCAACTACAGGATTATACGCACAGTTTGTCACGAATAGCATTAAAAGTATTAACCAAAATGTTTTTCGCATTTTTGCTCCTTTCTAGTTTGTACTCTTGTTTTGTTTTTGCTTTACTATTTAAGATAGCTATCCATTCATCAAAATAAGGATTATTATCACTACAAGACCAACCCTTTTTTTTAGAAATATAGTTGATAGCTTCTATACGTCTACTTGCCCAATCTTTAATATTTCTTATATTATTCATATTAAAAACCCTATTACGAAACCTATGAAAAAACATATCAAATGATTTTCATATTTTTCGATCAACTGAAACCAATCTTTAGGTGTTTTATTAAAGATTATCATAAGTTTCCCTTTCTATTATTTTGAGTAGCTGACTCATCAGTATTTAGGAACAACCCTAAATAGATAAGCGGATAGGCTGAATGTTAATTCAACACAAACTAGGGAAAAAAAGTCCCACCCGCTCATTTCGTCTATCTCAATGCGTGAAGTGTGCTAGCATTAAATATGATATGACCGCCAAGTTCTTGAAAGAACCTTGCTCTACTTTCAGACATTTCATCATCGTTAGCTAAATTTGTAACTGCATTAGCTAAAGAGAAGTTATCTACTGTAAAAGTATCGCCATATACTTTATCAAGTCTAGTAAAGATACCCGCTCTCTCATCATCAGTTAAACTATGCTGTTTAGCTAATTTAACAATCTGATCAGAAGTAGTTTTCTTAAACTTAGACGCTTTGAACACACCAAATAAATCTTCAAATATTTTTGGATCTTTTAGTAATGTTATTTTGTCTAACATCTTTTCTAAACTTTCTTCACCCTGAGTATCGTCATCAGCGTGTAGAACTTTCTTACCAACGTGTTTAGCTAAAAATGTTCCAACGTAGCTAGGAGCAACCATTCCATTAGTACAAACCAATCTATATAAGAATGGTAATACTTTAAATGATCCACCGCCAACTTCATTGTTAGTGATTGTTATACCCGCTTGTATAATGTCATCAACTTGTGGTGTACCAACATTTCCCTCTATCTCAGGAAATACACCTGTAATAGATAAGTTGTCGCCATCATAATCAGCGTGTTTTATTTCACAACCAACATCAAGCATACGATTGATTGCTTTAGTCGCAATAACATCATTATCAATTCTTTTATAACGATCAGTTAATATTGCTCTAGCAATTTTCGTATCGCCTTTTTCGTATGCTCTAATCATATAGTTTCTTTCTTTCGAATTATTAATCCAAAAGTTAAGATTCTGTACAACTAGCTGTTGGCTAACAGGTAAGCACTTCTTAATGTATCTGCTTCCTATATCCAGCTTTCCACAAAATAAACTTAAAGAATGATCTGTAAATGATAACTCTTTATTCTCACCTTGTAGAACTATTTCTGGAAAAGTTCCTGTTGAGATTTCTGTTGCCAAAGAACTTAAAGGAACAATGTAATCTTTCTTATATTTTACATCGTCATTTATTCTTTGTAGCATTTTTTTTACGTCTTGTCCTTTTTTCATAAGGTTTCCTCTTTCTAGTTAGTAATGGTTCTGCCATCATCAGTACCTATCAACCACGATAAGTAGACTAGCGAATAATGACCCGCTAGTTTCGGCTTTATTTTTCTTGATGTTTAATTATTGCATCGTTAAGATTTTCAGGCATACTTTTAATATGGTCAACAGTTTTTTCAATATCGCCATTGTATGAATTTAAAATCTTCTTAGCATAATCATAACTAGCATTAGTTTTTTGTCTAACTAATCTTATTTTATTTAGAAACATTATTTACTCCTTAGTTTCTGTACAAAGTTTTTTTTAAATATTTCCATCTTTCGTCATCAGGGATATGCGTTAAGTTTTCTGCTTTCATCAATCTTGCGTCAGAATATTTTTTATTCTTCCAATCAACAAAAATAAAACCCTCACCGCTATCTTCAACGTGATTATCAGGAGTACAAGTTTCACAAGCAACTTCTGAATCTGAACTATCTGACGGATCAATCAAGTAGAAACTTTTCATTATAGTTCCAGCACCCGAACAATCAGGACAAACAATCCATTTATGTACTTCGTGTTTTTCTTTTGGCATTTTTACCTTTCCTAGTTTTTCGTATTGTTGTTTAGCTAACATCATCAGGACAACTTGCTAAAGGTTGTCGAAACTAATTTTAAACGACATTTCATCAGCGAGAGCAACCCGCTTCTGTGTGGCTTTCCTAGACTTAAGATCCAGCGTAGTATTGCAAGGCACGAAGCCGACTACTGCATTCAAGGTCAAAACTTAGAATTAACCCATCTAGGCACTAAATCGGTTTTTATGAGTTTAGAGAATAGTACCGATTAAACATTTTCTAGTTAATAACAACTATCGCTGATTTGCAGAAAAAAGCAAAGTCTTATTATTAGAGCAAATACTAGCTTTTTTTGTAGTTTTTATCGTTTTAAGCAAAGTTTTTGACGGGTTTTAAATAATGATTTGAACTATAAGTGGACTGTTATGAGCAAATCGGTTATAAAAAAAATTGAGAGAGTTCGAATCGTCTTGGGCTTATCTCCCTTTCTAGTTGGAGTGCGTAGGGTTTTTAACCGATTACCTTACGCACCAACAAACAATCACAGGAGCATAATATGATAAGAGAAAGTGAAAAACTTTTTAATAAAGCTATTGGTGAAAAAATCAAAAGCAGACGTAAAGAGTTGTTTTTAACACAAACAGAAGTTGCGGAAAAGTTAGGCGTAACATTTCAACAAGTACAAAAATATGAAAAAGGAACTAATGGTTGTTCAGCAAAAAGAATTGATGAACTTTCAAAAGCGTTAAGGATTTCAATTTTATATTTTTATGCTAATATAAACCTAGAGGTCAAAAATGATCAAAGTACGAGTAGATAAAATTTTCTTAGGCAAAGTAAGTGTAAGAGATTACGTTTATAAAAAAGCATTAAGAAATAAAGATTCATTAGGTATAGAACACGGAAAAGAATTTATGATTATACCTTATGATAACCTAAAAAAAGCAAGACAAATAACTGATCAAAGTTTTACATCAAAATTTAATGGTAAAGAATATAAGTTAATTGATTTTGATTGGAAACCTTGGAAAGACCCAAACCCAAATCAAGAAAGGTTAATATAATGTTTATAGATAAATATGTAATAAAATCATTTAGTAATGAATGGAAAAATGGTAAACAAACAAAAAAAGAAGTTTTAAATCATCATTTAAAATCTGATGAAATGATTAAAGGAAAATTATTAATTCAATTAATTGATGATCTAAACGAAGCGTGGCATAGATACGATAATAAACAAATTAGTATTGAAGTTACATTTAAAGATGGGAGTTAATAATGGCTGATAAATTTCTAGATATTCAAAAGACAGATGAAACGCAACAATCAACACCTGAAGAAAATTATTTTTCTAGATCAAAGAATCAATGGATATTAGTTTCTGATATGTCAGATATGCACGTAAGGAGAGCATTCAAAAGATTACTGCGTATGATAAGATTAGGTCAATTAGTAGAAATTGATGATATACATAAAGATACTTTCAATAAACTAGAGGTAAGAAATGAAATCGAAAACATCGAAGCGCACTGTCAAAAAGTCAAAGAAAAACTCGAAACGTAAAAAAAAATATTTAGTTGGAATTTATTACGATGGCTATACAGGAAAAGAACAAAAAGTATGGGCTGACGAACCTGACTCTTTTGAAGTTTCAAAAGGATAGGATAATGGGTTATGAGGAATTTAAATTAAATTTAGAATTAAATTACGTCAACACCTATAAGCAAGAAAAAAAAGTTAATAGATTATACAAACAATATTTAAATGAAAAAAAGATACAAGGAAAGATTTGACAAACTACGTCAGATAGGCTGTATCGCCTGTGGTAGAAACAATCCTGTGATTCATCATATTAGAAAGAATACAGGACTTTCATTAAGACCAAGCCACGATGACACAATCCCATTATGCCCACAACATCATAATATGGGAAATCAATCGGTTCATCTTAATAAAAAAATGTTTGTTTCTTTGTTTGGAACAGAAGAAAAATTATTAAGAGAAACTAACTTACGAATAAATCAATTAGAAAGGAATGATATATTTTATGGAAAGGGTAGTAACTAAATTTCACGCAATGCAACTATTTACGGATACGTTTGCGGCTGAAACTGTACATTTAACAAACGAGGGAGTAGGAATATATATAAGACTCTTAAATTTTCATTGGACTAAAAACGCAAAACCTTTTACTGCACAACAAGCGTATAGGATTTGTTTTTGTAGAGATGAAGATTGTGAACTGACAGTTCAAGCAATATTAGATGAATTTTTTATCAAAGATGGCAATCAATATACACATAAGAGAGTAGTTCAGGAACACGCTTATCTTACAGAAAAATATAAAAAAAGATCAGTAGCGGGTAAAAAAGGTGGTCTAGCAAAACGTGATAATGCTACAAGCAAAAACGTAGCACCTATCCCTATCCCTAGTCCTATACCTAATAATAATATATATGGTTCATCATTTGAAGAACTATGGAATATGTTACCTATTAAAAGAGGTTCTAAATTCAAAGCACACCAAGAATTTAACAAAATTGATGGTAATGCAGTTTCAGGTATCGAGTTTATTGCTGATAAATATAATAAGCAAGTTCAAGGAATAGAGCCTAAATTTGTGCCACATTTCAGTACTTGGTTACATCAAAGACGCTGGGAAATAGAAGATGACGATCAAAGAACCTCTGATAGCCCCACTATTATTGAAAAAATGGTAAAATTAAAATATCAGCATTTAGGTCAAGAAGCCAATTTTGAGATATTCCAAAAAGATGGAAAAAAGTATAAGATAGATAGATATGATAAGGATCACTTGATTCAAGATGTATGAAAGCAATTTTAAGGATATTTAGATATGCTAGAAAAAGGATAATAGCGTTATCTATGGAAAATCGTATACTAAAACAAAGAATTGAATTATATCAAGCTATATTAGACGAACCATATGAGAAAAAGCATTAAGAAAAAAAAGACAAAATTTGAACACATTGTTTATAAGAAGAAAAAATATTTCTTGTATTCTATAAAATGGCTTGATATTCTTGGCGACAGTTCTCACGCAGATGCAGAAGAATTTTCAAAAATGCAACCAGCAAAAATGATCACGCAAGCATATGTCTTTAGTAAAGATAAAAAATATGTTAGGACTTTTGCTAGCTATGATGAAAATGAAGAAAGTTTTAGTGATAGAAATGTTTTTCCAACAGGTGTAATCAAAGAAATGAAAAGGATAGAATATGAAGATTGAAGAAATGGATATTGACAATATTAAACCTTATAAAAATAATCCACGTGAAATACCAATAGAAGCAGTAGATAGCGTAAAAAAATCAATTCAACAATTCGGTAACAATCAACCCATTGTGGTTGATCAAGATAATATCATAGTTGTAGGTCATACTAGGTGGAAAGCACTTAAAAATTTAGGCAAGAAAAAGGCATATGTAATAAAGAAAGACTTTAACAAATCCGATTCTATTGCTTATCGTATAATGGATAATAGGTCAGGCGAAACAGCAAAATGGGAAAAGAACTTATTAAAACAAGAGATAGAAACATTACAGGAAAACGATTTCAACTTAGATTTAACAGGGTTAAACTTTGACGAAATAGAAAAATATTTAGAAACTCAACCTGTATTTGATCCGCCAAACAATATGATAGCAGATTTTAATACAGATGAGATTAAAGCACCTACATCAAGCGTGAAAATGGTTCAATTATATTTTACGACAGAACAAGCATTACAATTTAGAAAGATGATTGAAGATTTACAAAAAGAATTTAATAAAGAAAATGCAACCGACACTGTATATGCTATAATCGAAAAAGAACATAAAGAGTATAAAAGAGAAACTAAATGAGAACAATAACTGTAAAACCTATATTATCAGAAGAACAAGTCAAAAAATTAGAGGGCGAGTTTATTGATGAAAGCTATATTAAACAAATAGTTGATACTGATACAAAGGTTCTTAATGAAAAAGGCGAACCATTATTAGTTTTTAAGAAAAATTGTATTCCTAGTAACCATTGTAAAATGGCTTATCCTGTATTCAAAAAAGCGATTGGTAAAACTAGCAATAGAGGTAAAGCTGGTGGAAAACATAATTTTAAAGTTGGCGATATAGTAGATGGTTCAGTAGTAGGTAAAGTATTAAGTGGTAATCGTTTTGTGCCGCTAAAAAAAGATGGAACATTGTCTAATTCACCTAAATCTAAAAATGTTAATTCTAGTATTATAGGTTATGCTGATAGATACCCTAGAATACCATATTGCAGACAGACAGCTTTTACAGAAAAACATTTTGATATGTATAGCCAAGCTATCCCATATCTACAAAGTATATCTAAATTATTTGAAGAATTTTTACCTGAAAGATGGCAAAATCAAAAAAACGAATGGGATAAAACTAGTGAGGATTTCAAAATACACGGCACAGTATTCACAACGATAACAGTAAATAAGAATTTTAGAACAGCTTGTCACTATGACGCTGGCGATCTGAAAGAGGGTTTTGGTAACTTAGCAGTATTACAGACAGGCGAATATGAGGGTGCTTATACAGTAATACCAAAATATGGTGTAGCGGTAGACGTTAGAAACTGCGATATAGCATTCTTTGATGTTCACGAATTACACGGAAACACAGCAACTATATCAAAAAAACCTTATGAGAGAATAAGCATAATTTGTTATTACAGAAAGAAGATGATTGATTGTGGAACAGCAACAGAAGAACTTGAAAGGATAAAAAATGCTAGATAATTTTGAATACAGAAAAAATACAACTGATGAGAACGTAATAAAAGAGATCATATATAAGCAAGCATATAGAAAAAGAAAAATAGATTTTAAAATAGAACCTGATGACGTATGGCTAGATGGTGGAGCGCATATAGGTGTATTTGGTTTGTATGCCGCTCAAAATGGGGCGAAAAAGGTTTATTGTTATGAGCCTGAACCTGAAAATTTCGGAATCTTAAAGAAAAACGCAGATATAATCAATACTCAATTTAGTACGAACATAGAAACACATAATTTTGCCATAAATCAAACAGGTGGAGTAGGACAATTCACAATAGCACCTAACACTTGGCGACATTCTTTGATGACACATTATAAGAAAAAACTGCCCACAATGAACATTGAATGTAAAAAGATAGATGATGTATTACAACAACACAAAGACATAAACTGCATTAAGCTAGATATAGAGGGGTCTGAAATAGAAATATTGAAAAATGAACACGATTTCAGTAATATAAACAAATTAGTATTCGAATATTCGTTTACAAAGAATAGAAAAATGAAAGACTTTTTTGAATGTGCAGATAAACTAGCAAAACACTTCAAGGTTGATATTCAAAATAGTTTCCATAACCAAAAACATCAAGGCGTAGAGGGTTTATGGGGTGGATTTATAGATTCGATTATTTTTTGTAAATCTAATGCAAGTTAAAAAGGACAAAATGGCTAGACCTATCAAATCAGTAGACCAAGAAGCTATCAAGAAATTAGCGCAATTACATTGTACTTTTGAAGAAATAGCACAATTCTGTGGTGTATCAACAAAGACTTTACAACGTAATTATGTCCACCTTATAAAAAAGGGTCGTGAGATGGGCAGAATTAGTTTACGTAGAGCGCAGTTTGAAAAAGCATTAAGCGGTAATGTTGTAATGCAGATATGGTTAGGAAAACAACATCTTGATCAAAAAGAAAAAATTGAACAAACTAATTTCAATGAACCTTTACCATTGATCATAGAAGCTGATGGCAAAAAAAAAGGGTAACATATTTGGTCAGACAGTTGTTTACGAAAAGACTTTTAAAGGTACAAGCATAGGACGTAGACCAAGTTTCTCAACAATGAACAAATCAAAAAAAGCAAGCTGGAAGAAATATCGTGGACAAGGTCGTTAGCATATTAATTATCTTATTATTTACGGGTTGCAGTAATAAAGATATTAGTTTAGACCCAATTTCGACAATAGGTAATCAATTAATTAAAATAATTAAAGCAAATGAAAACTAGATTTTACGAGAATGGCGAGATAATGCATTATACGCTACCTGAATCTTTTAAGAAATCTACAACTAAATCAGCTTGTGGTAACTGCGGAATGTATAGCAATAGGCGTATGTATTGCGGTGTTCATAACGCACCAGCAGTAAAAGATAATTACGTCTGTGATAAATGGCGTATGAGGTTCTTTAAAAGATAATGAAGCCTATTATCATTACCTTGTTGTATCTAACAACATTTGGCGATGTAGAGGTCAGCAAATCTTTTGAAATTAATCAATCTTGCGATAGCTGGTTTCATCATAATGTAAAAGTCTACGAACAAAAGGAAAGAAAATTATTTTCAAATCACGTCTATCACGAATACAAAGGAAAGCACGTCATAGGTTATATTTGTAGTGGCGAAGAACCTCAATAAGTGATAATAAGTCCGTATGGAATGGACTTTAACTGAAACTCTAATTTGGTATTTAGTTATAGGTGGATTGTTTCTAGTTTATCTGAAAGGTTTAGAATAATGGCAAAATACAAAGGTCGTACTGTAAAACTTAATAAGATTATGCAAGGCGATGTTAAAAAATTTAAAGTATTTGTTAAAAACAGAAGAACAGGTAGAGTTCAGAAAGTTAATTTTGGTTCAAAGACAATGAGAATCAAAAAGAATATTCCAGCGAGAAAAAGAAGTTTTATGGCGAGGTTCAAACCTATCTTAGCAAAAGTAAGAGGGCAAAAGAACCTAAGTCCAGCCTACTGGGCAATAAGGAGTTGGAGATAGATGGCACTAAAAATAGGGGAAGATCAACAAGTACAAATGCCAATGAAAACAGTTGCTAGTTTAATTAGTATCTGTGTGATTGGTGCGTGGTTTGCATTTTCTGTAATCGAAAGATTGAATGTACTTGAAACTAAAAGTCAGTTAGTAGAAAAAGATTTAGAAGCGGCTAATGAATTTATTATTGGAGTTCCTAAAGGTAAGATGGTTTCGCCACAGATACAAGAATTATTTATGCTTGTTGAAGAACTTTATAAAACAGTAGAGAAGCTAGAAAAGAATCAAGAAATGAATATGACAAATAAAGTTAATATAGAGTTTATTGCTAAACAATTAGAGAAAGCAATGTCAGATATAGAAAAGTTAAAAGATAAACAAAGAGAATTTGCAAATGGTAAGAGTCACTAAAAAGATAATTAAATACACACAACAAAAGTGGGAAGATACTAAAGCAATGAGTATGTTTAAATTTTTAAGACAAGAAGTAGATATTAATGGAACAGGAACTCACAAGTACAGATTAAAAGAGGGAAAGAATAAAGGTAAGGTATTATGATCGAAGCGGTAGTAGGATTATTAATGTTTATTAACGGGGAAATAAAAGAAGCACGTATTCAAGAATCAATGGCAACTTGTTTGAAGCATAAGCGTCAAGCTGAAAGAGAGTTTAATGAATCTGTTTCTTATAAATGTTGGAGTGGTAAAGCAGAATTAGAAACTAATGTAGATGGTTCTAAATCAATTAAAAAAATATTAATACAATAAATGGTAATCGTGAATCAATTAAAAAACAAATTAAGTAAAGATAAAGGAACAAACGACTTAGAATATAAATTAGAACTAACACAAAAAGAAGTTGATACTTTGAAAGATGTTATAAATGTAAAAGATTTTGAAATATCAACACTAAAAGAAAAGATTAAAGAGTTAGAAAAGGAGCAAGAGGACTTGTTAAAATATCCATAATTATGAGGTACTTTTATGATAGATTGGTGTTTAAGAAAATTAGAAATTTTATTTTCAAGATTATCTCTATGGATATGGAACAAAAGGGTAACACGTAAGTATTATAAAAGGAAATGAATGGTTTATGCATTAGTAATGAAAATATGTTCTGCGGTTGCATTAGCTTGTTCGAACCCAATAGAAATTAAAAGTTTCAATAATCATTATGATTGTGCTATCAACGGGTATGATGTTAGCAAAGAAATATTACAAGATATAGGAAGATCAGGAGTAGAAAAAGACAAGATTGTTATAAATTTTGGTTGTTATGAAAATTACACTAACAAAACCACAACATCAAGTCAGCAATAGCAATAAAAGATTTAGAGTATTAGTTTCAGGTCGTAGATTTGGTAAAACTTATTTATGTATTACTGAAATGATGAAATATGCAACGAAAGTTAAACAGAATATTTGGTATGTAGCACCAACTTTCAAGATGGCTAGAGAGATTGTTTGGAGCAACTTAAAACAAATGCTTTCAGATTTCAAATGGGTTGATGTAATTAATGAAAGTAATTTAAGTATTAAAGTAAAAAAAACAGGAAGTATCATATCATTAAAAGGTTGTGAAAATTATGATAGCTTACGAGGTGTAGGAATAGACTTTTTAATTCTTGATGAGTTTGCAGACATAGAAGAAAAAGCGTGGACAGAAGTTTTGAGGGCTTCTATTGCAGACACTAAAGGCGATGTTTTAATGTGCGGGTCGCCAAAGGGCTATGGTAATTGGTCGTATAGAATGTATCTTAAAGGCAAGCAAGACAAAGAATGGGATAGTTTTCAATTTACTACATTACAAGGTGGAATGGTTTCTAAATCAGAAATCGAACAAGCGAAGCAAGATATTGACATTAGAACATTTAGACAAGAGTTTGAGGGAACTTTTGAGAATTATGCTGGAGCAGTTTATTATAACTTTCACGCAGTAGAAAATGTTAAAGAAAAGAAAATAGATTTTTCAAAACCTTTACATATTGGTTTAGACTTTAACGTGGATCCGATGTCAGCTAGCGTAGCACAAGTAGACAAAGATATTATTCATTTTGTTGATGAGATAGTTATTTATTCATCTAATACTGATGAAATGGTTTCAGAAATAAAAGATCGTTATGGTTCTAAAGGTAAAATAATAGTTTATCCTGACCCAGCTTGTAGACAACGTAAAACTTCTGCGGGTGGTAGAACTGATCTATCTATCTTACAAAACGCTGGTTTCAGTGTTAAATGTAAACTTAAACACAGTCCTGTTAGAGATCGTATCAATGCTGTCAACTCTAGTTTGAAGTCTGCTAACGGTAAAAGATATATTTATGTTGATCCTAGTTGCAAAATCATCACAAAAGGTTTACAAAGACAAATATACAAAGAAAATACAAATATTCCTGATAAGGAACAAGGATTTGACCATATGAATGACAGCATAGGATATTTAGTAGAGATAGTAAAACCATTAACTAGAACTAACACTAATTTTAAACCTCAAAGATGGACAGTACAGCGAAGTAGATATGGCGTATAACAGACAAGAAATATTAGACACACACAAAGATTATCAAGAGAATGTAAATAATTGGGAATACTACATTAGATCATTTAATGGCGGCTACGATTATATGATCGGTCAATACTTAAACAGATACAATCTAGAATTAGATAACGAGTTCAATCAAAGATTAGCAAACACACCTTGTGATAATCATTGTAAAAATATTGTTCAAATTTATTCTTCTTTTTTATTTAGAACTAAAGCTAGCAGAAACTTCGGTAATATGGCAGAAGAACCTACTTTAGAACGATTCTTAAAAGACGCAGACCTAGAGGGAAACAATTTTAACACAGTAATTAAATCAGCACAAAACTATGCTTCGATATACGGACATTGTTTTATGATTTTAGACAAACCAAAAATACAAACCAATACAAGAGCAGAAGAACTAGACCAAGATATAAGACCTTACCTTTCAATCGTAACACCTGAAAATTGTTTAGATTGGAATTTTAAAAGACAAGCTAATGGTAAGTATGTATTAGACTATCTAAAGATTAGAGAAGAAGTTGATAGAAAAGGCGGAACATATATTAGAGTTTGGTATCAAGATAGAGTTGATACGTTATATGTTGAAGATCAAAAAACTGATCCCGTAATAATAGATACTGCCGATAATCTGATTGGCAAAATACCAGCAGTTATTTTATACAATGCTAAATCTCACAAACGTGGCATTGGTCAGTCAGACCTTGTAGATATTTCGGATTTGCAAAGAGCAATCTATAATGAATATTCTGAAATCGAACAATTAATCAGATTAACAAACCACCCGTCATTAGTTAAAACAAATAGTGTAAATGCTTCTGCTGGCGCTGGTGCAATTATAGAGATGCCTGATGAGATGGAGCCTAATTTAAAACCATATTTATTACAACCTAGCGGACAGAACTTGAATGCTATTATGGATTCAATAGGAAAGAAAGTTGAATCAATTAATAGAATTGCTCATACAGGTGCAGTAAGAAACACTAAAACACAAATTAGTTCAGGAATAGCTTTACAAACAGAATTTGAATTACTTAATGCAAGACTATCTGAAAAAGCAGATAACTTAGAACTAGCGGAAGAACAAATATTTAAGATATACGCAGAATATCAAAACACAACTTTTGATGGCGAAATAAATTATCCTGATACATTTAACATCAGAGATTATGCTTCTGATTTATTATTCTTCCAACAAGCTAAATCAATTAATGTTCCATCGCCTAGTCTAAATAAAGAAATAGACAAAGAAATAGCAAGAGCAGTTGTAGATGATGATAATAAACTTACAGAAATATTTGATGAGATTGATGCTAATAGTGAAGTAGGCGAGTTCACACAAGACGAACCAGCACAAGAAGATGAAGAAGTAGAAGAAGAAGAAGTTTAATGAATGGCAGATATAGTACAAGATTTAGCAGAGTACAGAATAAGACAAATAGAATTTGCAGAAAGTAAGTATTATGGGCAACTAATAACTGTATTAGATAAAATAGAAAATCAAATCGTCAGTCTAGCTGGCAAAGATTTACCAACAGACAAAGGTAAATTATTCGATCTTAAAATAGCAATCGCTATAAGACCAAAAATAAAAGCAGTATTAGAAAAAGAATATTTAGCGTGGAGTGATAAAGTTGTTAGAGAGGGTTATAACAAACAAGCTAAAAGAATAGAAAAACAATTTAAGACTATCGGTAGAATACCAAAACAATTTCAACAATTAACTGAACCTGATTTACTATTAATTAGAAATCTTAAAAGACAAACCTTTACACAATTTAAAGATGTATCTAATACGATGACAAGAAGAATATCAGAAAAGATATATCAATCTACATTAACGGGTGCTGAATTTGTTGAATTAGAAAAAGAATTAAGACAAACAATCAATGGTATATATTCGCAATCAGATGATATAGCGGCAAATAAATTAGTTAAGCAAATCAAGAAAGATGAAGTAAGGATTAGAAGATTAGATAAAAGAACACCACAAGGTAAAGCATTAAGGCAGAAATTAGACAAGAATATACAGGTATTACAATCTAAATTTGCTAGAGATCGTGCTGGCGAGAATATGAAGCGATATGCGGGTCAGATATTAAACGATGGGTTGAGAGAGTTTGATTCACAGTTGAATTTGGCTAAATCACAGGACGCTGGCTTAGTTTATGTGAAATATCAGGGTTCTAATATCCCTACTACAAGAGATCATTGTAGGCTTGTAAGAACGGGGAAATATGATACAAGAAATTCAGGACTATTTACGATTGATGAAGTCAAAAGTCTATGGACGAGAAAAAGTTGGAAAGGCAAAAAAGCTGGTAACCCTTTGATCGTTAGAGGTGGATATAATTGTCGTCATCAATGGAGTTACGTCAGTCCCGATTGGTATGACAGTAACGGAAAACTAATAACAAGTTAAACTATGGAGTAAAAAATGTCAGAAGCACCGAAAGCAGTGGAAGCAACAAACGAAGCTAAACCACAAGAAACACAAGAACCACAACAACCACAAGAAACACAAAGTCAAGAAAAAAATATGACTTTCAACCAGCAACAACTAGATAAAATAATCAAATCTAGATTAGAAGCTGAAAAGAAAAAACACGATAAAGAACTTGAAGCTATCAAAGCTAAAGAGCAAGAAGTCATAAAAGAACAAGAATTAAAAGACGCTAAAACAAAAACAGAACTTGAAAAGCTAATGAAAGATCGTATAGCAGAAAAAGATCAAGAGATAGCTAGAGTTAAAAGCGAGATTAAAAAAGAAAGAATAGATAATTCTGTATTATCTGTTGCTTCTAAATTAAACGCTATTAACCCGCAACAAGTTGTAGACTTGATTAAGTCAGGAATAAAACTTAGCGATGATAATAGAATTGAAATACTTGATAATAATTCTAATATTAGGTATAACTCAAAAGGCGAACTTTTAACTATCGAAGAAAAAGTTAAAGAGTTCTTAGACGCTAACCCACATTTCTCGAAAGGGTCGAAGTCTGGAGTAGGGAGTCAGAGTAGCGTTGAGGGAAAAACTGTTAAACCTTTTAACTTACAGGAATTAGACCTATCAAAACCAGCAGATCGTGAAGCCTATAAAGAATATAGGTCAAAGCGTGATAAAGGTGCGATAGAAATTAACTTAAACAAATAACTTAATAGGAA
>CAACVD010000506.1_pt1 | contig 18970 bp, 9 predicted proteins | sample 2381771 | NCBI WGS metagenome assembly CAACVD01 (sample SAMEA5211965, study PRJEB30684) | marine metagenome | biome: Marine; feature: Epipelagic; material: Water | collected 2015-10-15 | depth 15 m | reverse complement strand
ACAGTCAATACAAAAATATAAAGATGAATTATCTATAAACGGTGATTTGTCTTATCTTAATTTAGACTGGAAACCAGTTCCTATATTATCTAAGTTTGTAGATATAGTAGTTAATGGTATATCTGAAAGAACTTATGATATAAAAGCTTATGCTCAAGATCCTGAGTCTATAAAGAAAAGAACTGAATATGCTTCAAAAATATATGAAGATATGCTTGCTAAAGATTACTTAGATAATCTTAAACAAACTTTAGGTGTTGATTTATATCAAGTACCTAATCCTGAATTATTACCAGAAAGCGACGAAGAATTAGAGCTACACATGCAATTGAGTTATAAGCAATCATTAGAAATAGCAGAAGAAGAAGCTATATCTAGTGTTTTAGCTCAAAATAAATATGAGTTAACAAGACGCAGACTTAATATGGATTTAACTGTTTGTGGTATTGCTGCTTGTAAAACTAATTTTAATACAGCTAATGGTATTACTGTTGATTATGTAGATCCAGCTTACATGGTTTATTCTTATACAGAAGATCCTAATTTTGAAGATGTATATTATGTAGGTGAATTAAAAGCAATTACAATACCGGAACTTAAAAAAGAGTTTCCAGATTTAACTGATAAAGAATTAGAGCGTATACAAAACATGCCTGGTAATAGATCTTATATTACTGGTTGGGGCGATTATAATAGTAATACTGTTCAAGTTCTTTATTTTGATTATAAGACCTACCATAATCAAGTATTTAAAATTAAAAAAACTGATCAAGGTTTACTTAAAGCTATAGAAAAAGACGATACTTTTAATCCTATTGAAAATGAAAATTTTGAAAGAGTATCAAGATCTATAGAAGTATTATACAGTGGAGCAAAAGTATTAGGTACAGATACTATGCTAAAATGGGAATTGGCAGAAAACATGTCAAGACCTTACGCTGATACTACTAAAGTAAAAATGAATTATTCTATTTGTGCACCTAGAATATACAAAGGTAGAATAGAGTCTTTAGTTGGTAAATGTATTGGTTTTGCTGATATGATACAACTTACTCATTTAAAACTACAACAAGTAATGTCTAGAATAGTACCAGATGGTGTTTATTTAGATATGGACGGTTTAGCAGAAGTTGATTTAGGCAATGGCACAAATTACAATCCAGCTGAAGCATTAAATATGTATTTTCAAACTGGTTCTATTGTAGGTAGATCGCTCACACAAGATGGTGACATGAATGCTGGTAAAGTACCTATTCAAGAATTAAATTCTAGTTCAGGTCAAGGTAAAATACAAAGTCTTATAAATACATACCAGTATTATTTACAAATGATACGTGATGTAACCGGGCTTAATGAAGCTAGAGACGGTAGTACACCAGACAAACAGACATTAGTAGGACTACAAAAGATGGCCGCTAATGCATCTAATGTTGCTACAAGACATATTAAGCAAGCTGGTTCTTATTTAACTCTTAGAACAGCAGAAAATATTGCGTTAAAAATAGCTGATGCGCTAGAGTTTCCATTAACAGCTGAGTCTTTAACTAACTCTATTAGTAATTACAATGTAAATACATTAAAAGAAGTTGTTAATTTAAATTTACACGACTTTGGTATATATTTAGAATTAGAACCAGATGATGAAGAAAAAGCTCAATTAGAACAAAATATTCAAGTAGCTTTACAGTCTAACGGTATTGATCTTGAAGATGCTATTGATTTAAGACAAATTAAAAACCTTAAATTAGCTAATCAATTATTAAAAGTCAAGCGTAAGCAAAAAGCTATTAACGATCAAGAAAACGCTGAATCTAATATTAGAGCTCAAAGTGAAGCTCAAGCCGCTGCTAGTGAAAAAATAGCTATGAACGAAGTTCAAAAACAAGAAGCTATTAGTGGTTCTAAAGTACAATATGAGCAAGCTAGAACACAAATGGAAATACAAAAAATGCAAACTCAAGCACAGTTAGATATGCAAAAAATGCAAATGCAACATGAGTTTGATATGCAGATAGCTAAAATTCAAGTTGATTCACAAAAAACAATTAACAGTAAAAAAGAACAAGCTAAAGATGAGCGTATAAAAATGGAAGGTACGCAACAAAGTAAAATGATCGCTCAAAGAAAAAACGATACTGAGCCAATAGATTTTCAAATGGAAGGGTTTGGCACGCCAGCCCCGGACATTGAACCTATACAAGCGTAGGAATTTATTAATTATTTAATTATATTATATTATGTCAGAAACAAAAACAAATGAACCTGTTAAGCAGGAAGGTGATTTTAAAATAAAAAAGAAAACACCAAAGAAAACACCTAAAAAATTAAATGAAACAAAAGATAATGTTACTAAAGTAAACATTAATCCAAAAGAACCTTTGATACCTATTGAAGATAATGTTACAAAGGTAGAAATTAAAAAAGAAGATAATGCCATTCAAATCGGAGAAACAGAGAAGGTATCTTTGGAAAAACCATCCGGAGATAGCACAGAGGTGGGAGAACCTGTACAAGAGTCCAACGAGACTACTGAAGGGTTTTCTCCGATCAAAGAAGTAACTGAAGAAGAAGTAAAACAAGTTGAAGCTGAAGTTAAAGAAGCTATAAGAGATGAAAAAATATTAGGTAAACCTTTACCTGAAAACATCGAAAAGCTTGTAAACTTTATGGAAGAAACTGGCGGCACTATAGAAGATTATACAAGATTAAATGCTGATTATACAAATGTAGATGAAACTACATTGTTAAAAGAGTATTATAAAAAATCTAAACCACATTTAGATTTAGAAGAAATTGATTTCATAATGGAAGAAAAATTCGATTATGATATCGATATTGACGAAGAGCGAGAAGTCAAAAGAAAAAAACTCGCTAAAAAAGAAGAGATTGCAAAAGCCAAAAACTTTTTAGAAGATCTTAAGAGTAAATATTACGAGGAAATCAAGTTGAGACCCGGCGTAACTCAAGATCAACAAAAAGCAATGGACTTTTTTAATCGATATAACAAGGAGCAACAATTAGCTGAAAAACAACACGAGTTATTTAAACAAAAAACTAAAGATTTATTTAATGACGAATTCGAAGGTTTCGATATTAAAGTTGGAGATAAAAAATTTAAGTATAATATTGTTAATCGTGATAAAGTTGCTGAAAACCAATCAAACATTACAAATCTTATCGGGAAGTTCCTTGATGGAGATGGAAATGTAACAGACGCGAAAGGTTATCATAAAGCTATTTATGCTGCTGAAAATGTAGATAGAATCGCAGCTCATTTTTATGAGCAAGGAAAAGCTGATGCTGTAAAAGATGTTGTAAGCAAATCAAAAAACCTAGTAGATACTGAAGGTAGAAAATCTCAAGGTGATGTGTTTATTGGCGGAATGAAAGTTAAAGCTATTTCTGGTGCAGATTCTTCAAAATTAAAAATAAAAACGAAAAGGTTTAACTAATTAAAATTAACAAATTATGAGTTTATCTCCACAATTTGGTAGTATTGTACCTTCTCCTATTCAGCAAACACTTGCTAGCAACTACTTAGTATTTGATGGCGCTGCTGGAGAGAATTTTTCACAACAATATTTACCAGAAATTTACGAACAAGAAGTAGAGCGTTATGGAAACAGAACGTTATCAGGCTTCTTAAGAATGGTTGGCGCTGAAATGCCAATGACATCTGATCAAGTTATTTGGTCTGAACAAAATAGATTACACATTTCATACGATGGCTGTGGCGTTGCTGCAGGTGGTGGTGGAAATGATCAATCTGTTATAACACTTCCAATCGGTGCTAACGTTGTAAACGTTATTTCTATTAATGATACTGTTGTACTTTTAGATCCTGCTACAGGTGTAGAAGCAAAAGGTATTGTTGTAGGTAGAGCTGCTGCTAATATTACAGTACAGCCGTTTGCAAATACAACATTTGATTTACTAGGTATTACTATCTCTGGTGGTGGTGCTTTAGGAAACATTAAAGTATTTGTGTATGGTTCTGCTTACACAAAAGGAACTAGCATTGGAACTGGAGCAGGTAATTCTAACAATAGAATTTCTGTAGATCCATCTTTTACTCAATTTTCTAACTCACCTCTTATTTTAAGAGATCAGTTCGTTATTAGCGGATCTGATATGGCTCAAATCGGTTGGGTAGAAGTTGCTACTGAAGATGGTGCTTCTGGATATTTATGGTACTTAAAAGCTGAGTCTGAAACAAGACTACGTTTTGAAGATTACTTAGAAATGTCTATGGTAGAAGCTGAATTAAACGCTCAAGCTGGTGGTGCTGCTGGATCTTACGACCCTGCTGCTTTACCTGGTTCTGAAGGTTTATTTGCTGCTATCCAAAACAGAGGTAATGTAGAAGTAGGATTTACTGCTGCTAATGGACTTGATGAATTTGATGCTATTCTTAAAAACTTAGATACTCAAGGAGCTATTGAAGAAAACATGCTTTTCTTACAAAGACAAACTGCTCTTGATTTTGACGATATGCTAGCAAGCATTTCTGGCGGATACGCTGGAGGTACTGCTTTTGGTTTATTTGAAAACTCAGAAGAAATGGCTCTTAACTTAGGTTTCTCTGGATTTAGAAGAGGATCTTACGATTTTTATAAAACTGATTGGAAATACTTAAACGATGCTTCTACAAGAGGCGCTATCGTTGGTGTTAATTCAATTGAAGGTGTGTTAGTGCCTGCTGGAACTTCTACTGTTTATGACCAAATTTTAGGTACAAACATTAGACGACCATTCTTACACGTGCGTTATAGAGCTTCTCAAGGAGACGACAGACGTATGAAGTCTTGGTTAACAGGTTCTGCTGGTGGTGCGTTTACTTCAACTCTAGATGCTATGGAAGTTAACTTCCTATCTGAAAGATGTTTAGTAACACAAGCTGCTAACAACTTTGTATTATTCAAAGGATTATAATATCCATTTAATGTAATTTTTACCCTCGTTATGTAAACGGGGGTAATTATTACTTTTATAAACTATTTAATTATATTATATTATGTCAAAAGTAAAAGAAAAACCAGCTAAACAAAGCTGGGAAGTAAAAGATAGAATTTATTATCTAAAAGGAAATAAAAACCCATTAACATTAACAATACCTGGAAAGCATACTAGAAAACATGCTTTACTTTATTTTGATAAGGAAATGGGAAAACAAAGAGAATTAAAATATGCAACTAATCAGTCAAGTCCATTTGTTGATGAACAAAAAGGCGAGTGTACCATGGGGCATATTATGTTTAGAGATGGAACTTTAAGAGTTTCTAAAAGCGATGTTGCGCTTCAAAAATTACTTTCATTATACCACCCTTTAAAAGGTAGAATATATGAAGAGTTTAGCGCTGTGGCTGAAGCAGCAGATGACTTAGATTTAATAAACTTAGAAATTGACGCTATGACAGCAGCTAGATCTATGGATATTGATCAAGCAGAAGCTATACTAAGAGTTGAAAAAGGCTCTGCAGTAAACAACATGAGTTCTAAAGAACTTAAAAGAGATGTATTATTGTTTGCAAAACAAAATCCTAAAACTTTTATAGCATTAGCTCAAGATGATAATGTTCAATTAAGAAACTTTGCTATTAAAGCTCAAGAAGCAGGAATTATAAATCTATCTCAAGATCAAAGATCATTTACATGGGGATCAAATGGTAGAAAATTAATGAATGTTCCATTTGACGAAAATCCATACTCAGCCTTTGCTGCTTTCTTAAAAACAGATGAAGGTGTTGAAATCTATAAATCTATAGATAAAAAACTATAAAAACAAGTGATACTAATATAAGGCGGATTCGTCCGCCTTTTTAGTATATTAAAATAAACAATAATGGCGGTAAATATAAATACAGTATATACAACAGTCTTGTACATATTAAACAAAGAACAGCGTGGTTATATACCACCAGCTGAATTTAATAGTATAGCTACACAAGTACAGACAGAAATATTTGAAGCATATTTTCCGGACGGAAATCAATTAAACCGTCAAAATCAAAACAATACACAAAATGATACGGAGTTTTTTAACATGTTTAAAGATACTGCGTATAAATTATATCCTTTTGAAAGAGACGCTGCGTTTACTTATAATACAGCTAATGACGGTTGGTTTTTTGCAGGAGCAGGAAATATATTTAAATTAGGTGATATAATATCTACATATAATACAACTAATCCAAGATATGATTCTATAACTCAATTAGTAAGCAGAAGTGATTACAATAAAATAACTAAATCTAAACTAACTGCTCCTACTGTTCAATATCCGCTTTGTTTTACTACTCAAACAACAACAAACATAGCACCAGCCACGACTTCACAACTACTAATAAAAGTAGATCCACAACCTAACTTATTAACTATAAATAGTATATTTAATCCTTCTACACCTAACTGGGCTTTTACAGTAGGAACATTAGGACAATATTTGTATGATTCTGGAAATTCTGTTGATTTTGAATTAGATATTTCTGAACAAACTAATTTAATAATAAGTATACTAAAATACGCGGGTATAATAATTAGAGATCCAGAAATAATACAAACAGCTGCACAAGAAGCACAACAAGTTTCTGCAAACGAAAAATCTTAATAACAAATGGCATTAGTAACTGAAACAAATCAACAATATTATCAAGGCGCGCAAGGCTTTAGAGGTGATGCTGGAAATACAACTAATCAAAAGTTTACTACAACTTTTGACACAGATTTGGTTTTTGGTAGTTATGATCCTAACAACGTTAATTACGCTTTAAACAATTTTAAAATATATACAAGTGCCACTGGTTTTCCAGGAAGTTGGGCTGAATTTACTTCTTCTTACACTGTAGCAAATAACACTATAGATTTAGGAACAAGCCAACCAGGTGCTAACATCTATATAGTAGTTCAACTTAAAACACTAGATGGTGGTAAATATGGAAACACACCAGCTGAAGAAGCTTTAGGTGATGCTGTTGAAGAAAACTATGGAACATATCAATATCTTAAATTAGGTGATATTGTAGACAACTACATGGTTGGTTATGTTGGTGATGGTAAAATAATACAAAATGCTAAAAAATCTGATGTAGTTTTCTTTGCTAAAAGATCATTACAAGAGTTTAGTTATGATACTTTAAAAAGCATTAAATCACAAGAATTAACAATACCTGAAAATTTACAATTAGTAATACCTCAAGATTATGTAAACTACGTTGCTTTATCATGGATAGATAGATATGGAGTAAAGCATCCAATATACCCTAATAATAATTTAACTACAAATCCTTATAGTAAATTATTACAAGATAATAAAGGTATACCAACTCAAGACAACTTTGGTGAAAACTTAGAAGGTACATCATTAACTGTAGAAAGATGGAGAGAAGCAGATGACAGAATTATAAATAATGAAATATTTAATCAATTAGATAATTTTACTTATGATTTATATTCTGATGATTGGTGGGGTTCAGGACCATGGGACTGGGGTAGAATATACGGTTTAGATCCTCAAACATCGCAAGCAAATGGTTGGTTTGGTATAAATGAAAGAGATGGCTTGTTTACTTTTTCAAGCAATTTAAGAGATAGATTAATTGTAATAGAATACATATCTGATGGTTTAGCTTATGATTTAGATACTAGAGTACCTAAATTAGCTGAAGAGGCGATGTACATGAGTATATCATATAATTTATTAGCTGGTAGAGCTAATGTTTCTGAAGGTATAATAGCTAGATTCAAAAAAGATAGAAGATCAGCGTTAAGAAACGCAAAGATAAGACTTTCAAATATTAAACTTGAAGAAATTGTACAAGTTATGCGTGGTAAGTCTAAATGGATAAAACACTAAAATTTAATGGCAAACGTTCAAAATTCTTTTATAAAGAGTAAGTTAAACAGAGACCTTGACGCTAGATTAATACCAAACGGCGAATATAGAGAAGCTTTTAATGTACAGGTTAGTAAATCTGAAGGGCCAAATGTAGGTTCATTAGAAAATGTTTTAGGAAATAAACTTTTAAAAGAACTAGAATTAATCACAGGTAATGACTCTTTAGTTTGTATTGGACATTTAGTTGACGAAAGTGAAGGTGAAGTATACTTATTTTTAACTGATTACACTGATCCTAGTCCAAATAATATTACATATAATAAAGATTCTGAAAACTATGTAACTGTTTACAATGTCGCGGCTGATACATTAACTTTTTTAGTAGGTGGTCCTGCTGGACAAAACGGTGGAAATTGGTTAAACTTTTCAACTACAAATGAAATATATCATGCTAATTTATTAGAAGATTTATTATTTTGGACTGATAACAGAAATCAACCTAGAAAAATAAATACCGTTACAGCTAAAAGTAATACATCTTATTACACAAGTGAAGATCAAATCTCAGTAGCAAAATATAACCCTTTTGAACCTATAGAATTTTGGCAAGAAAGTTCCTTAGGTGGAAGCGGTAAGTATGAAACTACTATGAAAAATGTTACTGATAAAACTTTACCTAATGGAAGTACTGGTTTTACAACATCTGCAGGAGGTTCTAGTAACATAACAGTAACAAGTTTAACAGGTGATTTACCAAGAAATGATAATCCTGGAAACGGAAACTCAGGTCAACAGTATGGAGGTGCTCAAGCTGCTTATATTAATCCTAGCGGTGATATAGTTTTGGTAAACAGTGGAGATGCTTTTGTTTATTCAGTAAATTTTACAGCTCAACAAACATGGGTTATAAGTTTAAGAGATGCTGCAAACAATCCTGTTAACTGGCCTGCTTTAGGATCTGGTACAAAAGAAGTTGTTTTTAATCCAAATCCTTACTATGATAAAAATTTTGCTGGTGATCCAGCATATTTAGAGGATAGATTTGTAAGATTTAGTTACAGATTTAAATTTGATGATAATGAATATTCTATTTTTGCTCCTTTTACACAAATAGCTTTTATACCAAAACAAGACGGTTATTTTATGTATGTTAAAAAAGAAAAAGGCATACAACTAAAAGATGATCAAACTGCTGCTTATAGGAGTACTATTGTTGAGTTTATGGAAAATAAAGTTGATGATATTAAGCTTAGAATACCTTTACCATATACTAAAACAACATTACAAAGTTCTTTAAAAATAAAAGAACTAGAAATATTATATAAAGAATCAGACGGCTTAGCAATAAAAGTAATTGATACAATACCTGTAACAGATATATCTGCTCAATCGCCTAATGATCAAATGTTTATATATGATTATTTATCTAAAAAACCTACAAAAACATTACCTAGTGATGAAATAACTAGAGTTTATGATAAAATACCAGTTAAAGCTTTTGCTCAAGAAGTTTCTGGAAATAGAGTTATATATGGTAATTTTCAAAACAAACATACACCACCTGAGTTTTTAGATTACAATGTTGGTGTAAGTACTAAGAGTGATTTTGATTTAAAAACAGGCACAGCATCAACAACACAGTCTGGAACTGTAAACGCTGGAACTAACATAGCAATAACAAATCCTACTGGTACAATAATAGTAGGAAGTTATGTTACTAGTTCTACATCAGGTGTAACAATACCAGCTAATACACAAATAACAGAAACAACAGGCACACCTGTTACTCAAATAAAACTAAGCAACAACGTCACGCTTGTTAATCCAACTAATTTTGTTTTTACTCCTTTTGGCGAAAACACAGAAAGCACTTCTATTGTAGAATATCCTAATCATACTGTTAAACAAAACAGAACATATCAAGTTGGAGTAGTTTTATCTGATAGATACGGTAGACAATCATCTGTTATATTGTCAAATAATAAAAATTTAGTTACAGCTGAAGGCAACACTTTTCAAGGAGATACTATATATGCTCCTTATATAGATGAAAATATTGCACAAGAAACATGGCCAGGCAATTCATTAAAGGTCTTGTTTAATTCTGTAGTATCTTCACCCAGAAATATTCCATTAGGAATACCTGGATTATATAATGGTGATAGAACTTCTAATGATTATAATCCACTTGGTTGGTATAGTTATAAAATTGTTGTTAAACAAACTCAACAAGAATATTATAATGTTTATTTACCAGGTATAATGGCTTCTTACCCTGAAGATATAACTTTAGAAATAAACAAAACATCTCATGCTGTATTAATAAATGATAATATAAATAAAGTACCTAGAGATTTAAATGAAGTTGGTCCTGATCAAAAGCAGTTTAGAAGTTCAGTTCAGCTTTTTGGTAGAGTTGAAAATACTAACTTAACAGATCCAACAGCTTATGGAACTGAAGATAATTTATTAAACCCAGCTTTAATGAATGATCAGTATTATCCAGGAAGAGTTTCTCACACGGTTTCTACTATATCAACTTTACAAGATTTATTTGATTATAGTCCGATAGATCCACCTAGACCAAACTACGTACCTCAGTTTTATTTATCAGAATCGAATCCATTAATAGCTAGAATAAGTACTGATAAAAAAATAGGACAAGTTTCTACTTTAAATTATGCTGTTTCTTCAGCTCAATTTCAAATTCAATCTGGTTTAGAAGAAGAATCTTTTACTGCTGGTCAAAATATACCATTAAAAAATACATCTGGATCTCCTGTTTTAACTGACGTAGTTACTGGTGCTAATATACCGGAAGATGCAATTGCTCAATCAGGAACAAGTGCAACTAATTTAGTTTTAAACAAAGACGTTACTTTAACTAAAAATACTTATTTATATTTTGTACCTGCTTTTCCAGCTCCTAATGCTGGTAAATTAAAAACACCAGGTATACAGTATTTAGCTGTGTATGAAACAGAACCAGTAGAAAGTGCTTTAGATATTTTTTGGGAAACAACTTCTACAGGAATTATAAGCACGTTGAATAGTTTAATATTAAACTCTGTTGGTGGAGCAGGTGGATTAAGTACTTTAAATAGTTCTAATTGGGACGAAGCACATGTGTTAAATGAAAATGTATTTAATGCTACTTTTACACTTGTAGACTCTTTTGGTAGTGACATACCACCTTCAAACATAACTAGCTTAACATTATCAAGTGCAACAAACTCACAAGTTCCAACGCCTTTAGATGTTCAAAATCCTAGTGTTGGACCTTATTTTGAATTATACAGACCTGATCCAGTAGGTAGTCCAGGTGAATATAATATAAGATTACTTCAAGCTTATATTAATAACGTATTTTTTAGTACAAATAGTGAAGTTAGAGAGTTTAATTTTACATTAAGTGCTGAAATAACAAGCTCAGGTGGTGATATTTCAACTAGTACATTTAATATAGGACCCATTGGACCATCTAACGTAGCACCAAGTTTAAGTATAGCTGCAGCAACTCCGTCTAATATTGATGACTTTACAAATAATATAACATCTTCTATTGGAAACAATCCAACAATAGACAGTAATAGATATGTTCCTAACGTAATAACATTTGTTGGTATTAACGGATCTAGTAATAACAGTTTAAGAACTCAAGATTTTGATTGGAGCATACAATCTATATTTATGCCTAATTCTAATAATCCTAGTCAAGATATAAGTGCTAATGGTGCTAATTTAGGTTATTTTGTATTAAGTAATACAACAAGAGCTTCAAATGCTGGAAATTATCCTAGTCAAAAGCAAAGTCTTATAACTATTTCTCCAGCTTCTTTAGGACAAATACCAGCCGCATTATATCAATTTAGAGTTAGAGGTATAGATGCTGGAGGTACTGCTCAAATGTTAGAATATAGATTTAAATTAGATTTAACTATAACACCAACTAATGATTCTAGAGCCATAGAATATCAATGTGTACAGCAGGGCGAACAATTTGCTGATAGCTTCTATTGGATAGAACTTAGAATTACAACTGGAACAGTTAATCAAAACGGTTGGTATTTATTCCCTGTACAAAGTCTTTCTCAATTAGACACTGCCCAAAATGGTAATGGCACGATTACAATAAATAGAACTTTAGCAACAATTGGTTCACCTAACGCTTGCCCTAATTCAAATACAATACCGTTTTTTGCAGGAGGAACAACATCAGCTACAGTAAGAGCAAACTATATAAATAGCGATTGTACAGATTGTCCTAATTATCAACCAGGAAGTGTAATAGATAGTGATCCAATAGATTTTACAGGTTATACATTTGAAATAATATAATGGAAATACATTTAAAAATAAGTAATAATTAATTATGCCAGGAGCAGTAGTAGAACTAAAATATTTTAACTCTTTTGTTTTAAAGAAGACTGCAGTAAATAGCTTTGATGAAATTGTTTGGAATGGATCATTTGGTATACCTTCAAACGTAAAAGGTGGTTATCCTGTTGTTTCAGGATCGACTAATGATGCTTCAAACTGGGCAATAGAAGAATCTAGAGTTAGAGGAGGTTATAATAATACTTCTACAGATTATGGAGCTAAAGCTTATTTAGTAGAAGAAGATCCTGCTTCAACTATTAGATTTAATTCTTTAATATATTCTGGAATATTTAATTCTAGAACAGGTATAAATAACAGTAATGTTTTTAGTGTTGCTGATGATATTACTAAAAGCGCAGATCCATACAATGGTAGTATACAAAAATTATATGCTGAAGACACTAACTTAATTATATTTCAAGAAAGAAAAGTTAGTAAAGCTTTAATAGATAAAGACGCTATATACACTGCCGAAGGTAATGCTGCTGTAACTGCTTCTAATTTAGTTATAGGCGTTATACAACCTTATGCAGGTAAATTTGGTATAAGTAAAAATCCAGAAAGCTTTGCGGTTTATGGATTTAATAAATATTTTGCAGATAAAAATAACAATGCAATATTAAAATTATCTGGAGGTATAGAAGAAATATCAAGATTTGGTATGATTGATTATTTTAGAGATGAGCTTAATAGTATAGGTTTAAATGGTAAAATTAGAGGAGGCTGGGACATATATAATGATCATTATGTAGTTTCAACACAAAATGATTCTAATGATAATTATAACACTGTTTCTTGGGACGATTCTGTACAAGGTTGGACTAGTTTTTATAATTATAAACCTACTCAAATGTTTAGCTTAGGTAGTAAGTTTTATTCTACTGGTAAAAAACAAAGATATACTACTTTTTGGAGTGAATCAGATGCGGACAGCTTATTTGTACACTACGATTCTAGTGTTAATAGATCTTTTTTCTATAACAGAAATTACCCAGCTAGTGTTACGTTTGTTTTTAATCCTAATCCTTCTTCAGTTAAAAACTTTAAAACTATAAGTTATGAAGGTTTTAATGGCTGGAAATTAAACTCATTAAGATCAGATACTACAGGTGGAAGTTTAATACCTCAAACATCAGCATGGACAAATACTTTTGACACTACAGGTCAAGTTTTAAGTTATTACGAAGGTGAATATGCTTACGCGGCAAACGGCGCTGTTATAACTAGAGCTAATTATGCGTCAAATCCTCCAACAGGTTTTGGAAACGCTAATCCTCCAGTTCCAAGATATTATGCTGGATTTAATAGAAAAGAAAATAGATATGTAGCTAATTTAGTTAATTTTAGTCAAGCTGCTCCAAGTGAAATATTATTTGGTCAAGACTTGTCAGGAATTAAAGGTTATTTTGTAGTAGGTAAAATATCTACAGATGGTGATTATGAAAATACAACAACATATACTAACACAGCTACAAACCCAGGAGGCGAAAAACAATTATTCGCTGTAGGATCAGATTATACAAATACAAATGGATATTAATAAAAATAAAAAATTATGCCAGGAGCATTATTAGCAGCCGGTATTGGAGCTGCAGCAAACATAGTTGGTGGTATTTTTGGTTCAAGTAGAGCTAGAAGAGAAGCTAGAAGAAGAGAAAGGCAAGCTAGAAAACTAGAGGCTAAGCTGAATAGACTTGAAGCTAATAGACAACAGATAATAAATCCTTATTCTGGTGTTGAAAACTTAAGTAGCATGCTTAGTAATCCTTTTGCTAATTTATCAGTAGCTACAAAAGCAACTGAAATGCAGATGGAACAAACTGATTTAGCTTTAGCTGACACCTTAGATACATTAAGAGCTACTGGTGCTAGCGCCGGTGGAGCAACTGCTTTAGCTCAAGCCGCTTTACAAGCTAAAAAAGGTATTGCTTCAGATATAGAAAGACAAGAGCTATCTAATGATCAACAAAGAGCTCAAGGTGAAGCTACTCTTCAACAACAAAAAATGTCTGAAGAACAAAGAATACAACAAGCTGAAGTTTCAGGTAAACAATTTGTTTTTTCAGCAACAGAACAAAGAGAACAACAACAGTTAGACAGGCTATCAAATCAAATAGGTGCATTGCGTGGTGCTGCTGCCCAAGCACGTGCTGATTCTACAGCTGCTATAACAGGAGCTATTGGTGGTGTTGCTAGTATAGCTGGTAATTTTATAAAAGGCTCATAAAAAATAAACAATGGAGAATAAAAATATAACATATAACCTTTCCATAAAGCAAGCGAATCAAAGCAACGCTTTAGCTTATAATAGACAATATGTAGCTAGTAATATTGATAATGATTTTAGTATATTAGATAAAGCATATGCTGAAACTGGAAAAATATATGCTAAATTAAAAATGTCTATAGAATCAGGTAAATGTACTAGTGAAAACTGTGATTATGAGCATAAACAGCTTAAAATACTTGAAGCTGCTCCTCAAAAGTCTTTACAATTTATTCAACAAGTTGTTGATCAATTGGCTGTAACAGAAGATCAATATTACGATGTTAATAATGATTATTCTTTTTTAGTAGCTAATTATGTTATGAAACAGTATCCTGGTTTTTCTAAAACAGAAGGATATGATGTGTCTCTAGTTTTAATACCTGATGGATCACAGCAATTATCTTTCACAGGTCCTATGTTTGAAAAGCCTTTAGTTATAAATAGCAATACGCTAGATACATTAATAAACTCTGGTTCTGATTTAGTTGCAGCAACTCCTGATATAAATAAAGAAATGTTAAGATTATTAACTGAGGTTAATATATTAGGTACAGAATCAGTAGATGAAAACGGTGAATTAACACCGCAAGCAGCAATAGCAGATGAATTTGTACTTAAAAACTCTGATGGTAGTTATGATTATGAAATCATAGATATTGGCATGGGTAAAGGTAGAAATATACTTAAATTTGATTTAGATAAAATACAAAGAACAGTACAGCCATTTGTTAACGCTGAAGTTGCAGGTATGATGCAACAAGAACAAGAAGTTATAGCTGCATGGAATATGTTTATAGCTAGAGGATCAAGTATTGAAGAAGATGACCAGATGGCACAAAATGCAAATGCTGGTAGTTTAGCTTGGTCTTATGAAAAAGACCTGCCATTATCTCAACAAAATAAAGTATTATTTGAAAATAACTACATGAATTATTTTATGAAAAATTATTTAAAACAATTCATAACAAATAAATTACCTAGTGTTCAAGAAGACGCAGCTGTGTTTGATTTAGCAGAAGCTAAACAAGCAAAAGCTCAAAAATTTATGGACGATAATAAATTAAGTTAAATGACATTACTAGAATACGTACAGTCTTTACAAGATCAAGGATTATCTCAACAAGAGATCTTTGAAAAAGTACAAGAGTTCAAGAAAAATAATCCTCAAGAAGAAAATGTTGAAGAAGTTGAAGAAGAAGTTGTCGAAGAACCAGATCAAAAAAGTTTTTTTGAACCCGCGCCTGGAAGTATTTTAAGTGATGATTTTAGTTTAAATTTATCTGGAAGAGTTGGCAAAAAACCTATTTCAGAAATGAGCTTAGGAGAAATGCAAGAAGAATTAGAGCCTTATCAAGCGCAACAAGCATATAAAGAAAGGATAGAGTCAGTTGCTAAACCTAATGAAGTGTATGATAGTTTTGATAATGACTTTGAGTATAAATATACTATAGAAAACAATCAACCTACTTATTATTCAAGACCTAAAGGTTCTGATAGTGATTGGGAGGTTCATACAGAAGGTGATACTAGTTTTTTAGATATAGGTGGAAGAGTTTTTAATCATTATGATTATGATAAAACAGCTTATGAAAAAAGTCAAAAGTTATTAAATAGTGTTGAAGGTTTTGAAAAAAAGGGAGGCTTATATTATCAAAAAAGAAAAGCTTTTTATCAAAGTGAGCACGATTATGAAGATAAAAATAAAGAAATTGAAGCATATGTTAAGACAAAAAACTTCACTAGCGACGATACATTAGCTGCTACTGAACTTTTACTTGATAAATATGTTTATTTGTCTGAAGAAGAAGAAGAAAAGTTTAATCAACAAGCTACAAACTTTATTAATCCTTCAGTTGATGCTGATCCAGAACTTACAGAAGACGAATGGATGGGTATAAAATTAGATCAAAATGGTAAAGTTGTTTCTAAATCTTTATTAGAAGATAGTAATTATAAATTTTCTGATAATGAAAAGTGGAATGAAACTATAAACAAATTAGTAAAAGCTGGTACTCATGCTTTTGATCCAAATACAGGCGCTATAGAAAAGCTTGATAATAAGTTAAACACATCTAAGTATTATGAAACTGAGTTAGAAACTGATACAGAAGCGGGTAAAGATAGACAAGAAATTATGAACATGGCTTCAGTTCAAATAGCTCAAGAAATGTATGGTGATCTGGGAAGCACTGATCAATTAGATTTAAATGATCCAGAAATTATTGCTAAAATTGATGAAAGAGCAATACAAATAAAACAAAGACAGTTAGAAGACAAGCAAAGAAAAGAAAACTTAGTAGATTTATTACAAATGGACAGAAGTGACTTTGATTGGTCAGACGCTGCTATATATGGTTTAGAAACTGCTACAGTTCCTATTTCAGGTTTTTTAGATGCTGTATTAGGAGATTTATATGATCGTAAAGATCTTGATGATGTTTTTGACAAAAGTCAACAAAATAGAAATATAAATAAGTATTTTGATATAAAGAAAGAACAAATAAGTGAAAAATCAAAAAACTTAAAAACATTTTTAGCTAATGGAGAAAATCTTATAGGTAATATAAACAGTCAGCAAATGGCTTTAAGAAACGGTGATTATCAAATGCCATCACAAGTTGCTAAAGCTAATCAATTAATAGGTGATCTTAATGCAGAGAAAAAAGAAATAATTGATTTGATGAATGAAAAATGGCAAGAGCTGAACGATGAAATACAAAAAAATCCAGATCTTGAAGGTTTTATTGACGCATCAAAAAGAGATTACGGTTATATTCCAATACTTGTTAATAATTTTCAAGCAGGAGTTGCTAATTTAGGAATAGGTACTGCTAATTTAGTAATGGAGGGTTTTGAGCTAATGGGTTCTGCCGCAGATTATTTAGTAGAAACAACAGGTGTTCCATCATCTATTATAGGACAACAAACTGCTTTAATGAGTCCATTATTTAGTACTACTTATGCTTTATCTAGAGCTTTTGGAGAAACTTCCGATATTTCAGAATGGAAAGAAAAAGGAAATGAATTAGCTGCTAATTGGGTTAAGGAAACTTTTCAAGATACTATAGCAGAAAATACAAGTTTAGAAGACCTTGATACTTGGGAAGATTATGCTACTTGGGGAATGGCTAGTACTGGTCAAGTTGGTTCTCAAGTTGCTGCTATGGCTGTAAACCCAACTGCTGGATTATCAATAATGGTTAGTTCTTCTATGGGTAATGATTTTTTAGAGTCTAGAAATGAAGTTAAAGAAGCTGAAGAAGCTTTAGCAAAATGGGAAGAAAATAAACCAAAACAACAAGAAGGCGAAAGTAAAGAAAACTACGAGTCAAGGTTAAAAGATTACAACATGACAAATAAAAGACCTGTAGTTCCAGTATATAATGGCTTACAACTTTGGGGTAGCGCAGTAACCACAGGTACATTAGAATTTGCTACAGGTTATTTTATAAAACTTCCATTAACTAAAGGTAAGTCAATTGTAAACCCAGCTTTTAGTAGAATTAAAGCATTAGCTGGTAATCCTCAAATGAGAACTGCTTGGGGTAAAAGATTTGGTAAAGCTTTAACTATAGGATCAGAATGGGTAGGTGATTCAACTCTAGAAGGTTTAGAAGAAGTAGGTGTTCAAATGGGTCAAGGCTATTATGATAGAGTGTTTCTAGGTAAAGATGTTAATATATTTGAAGGCGCTTGGGACACATTTGCTAAAGGTGCTTTAGGAGGTCCAATGTTTAAAAGCATAGGTGTTTTTCAACCGTATCTTAATAATGTTCAAACACCAGGAGATAAACTAAATATAGAAGGTTTACAAAACGATATAAAAAGTATTGAAAACACTATAACAATGAATCCTAAAATGTCTAAAGTAACTAAAGATGCTTTAATGAACGACATTAACAATAAAATAATTGATATAGGTAATAGTGTAACTAATTCATTTAACATTTACACAAAATTAGATGAAACTGATTTTAATTCATTAGGTCAAATAGATCAACAAATACATAGTACTCATAAAAAAATAGATGCTGTAATTAACGATCCTGGTATTGAAGTAGGTAAAGAAGAATTAGTAGAAAAATTAACTAACGAGGCTAATGAGTTAAGCGGTAAAAAAAATCAAATACTAGAAAAATATAAAGTTACACAAGATCTTGAAGGTATGCAAAGCGGTAAAGTAGTTATGCCTATAGTAGACATGCAAAAAGGTGCTGACGTTATTGCTGAACAATTAGGCGATGTAGGTATTACTAGATTTGATACAACAGAAGATATTATTGGAGCTTTTGAAACGTTAAAAGAACAAGGAATACAATTAGATGTAGCAACAAATGAAGCTGGAGAAGTACTAGATGCTAAAGATCAAAGTTACGGTTTAATAGCAACCTTGCCAGATGGTACTCAACAAGTTATTATCAACAATGCTTCAAGTGAAGCTGATGGCGTTTTACCTGCAGATAAACATGAAATATTACATGCTTTTG
>CAACVD010000505.1_pt1 | contig 18991 bp, 8 predicted proteins | sample 2381771 | NCBI WGS metagenome assembly CAACVD01 (sample SAMEA5211965, study PRJEB30684) | marine metagenome | biome: Marine; feature: Epipelagic; material: Water | collected 2015-10-15 | depth 15 m | reverse complement strand
TCGCCTTTCCTGACCATATCAAGCGAGTTTTAGACTTGTATAAGAACTTCTAGTGAGCAAGGCTTTAGTCGATAGATTGATAAAAGAGTTCTTAACTAACCCAGCTTATAAAAGAAGATGGGATACTGTATTACGGAGTCAAATGGGAGGACAATACCCTCACATTACTACCATAACTAAAGAGGATTTAGTAACTCTTTATAGGCATAATACTATAGCAGCTTTATACAATGAAAAGAAATTTACAGAAGCAGAAGAAGCTGCAAGCAGGGTAAAAGGTATAGAAGAAGCTGCTGAAGCTGCCGCAAAGTATGTGTTTGATACTGGTTTTGAGCAAGCTTACCTAAAAACTACAGGCAAAAGAAAAGGGTCTGTATTCAAAGAGGGCGGAAAAATTATAGTGAGACAGCCTGCGGGGTTACACTCAGCTGTTAAACGTATAATATGGCAACAAGGCTGGAAATATATGAGCGAGTCTCCTGCTTTGTCAAAAAATTCTCGTGATAGATTAAAGTCTAAGCAGGGTCGAGTAGCATTTAGAAGAAGGACTCAAGACTTACACGAAGATAGAACAACAGTGGGGGCTTTTACTTTAGCAAAGCTATATGAAGGCTTACTAGATAAAACCGTTGATAGTGGTTTCACTGTTCAACAAACTACTGCTATAGCTAAAAGCATTGGAGAGTATTTCGGGGACGTTACCGGAACTTGGAAGAAAAGTACAACAATTAAAGAATACGAAATAAATGATACTTTAGAAATACCTTTAACTATTGGACCTTCCAGTCTAAACCCCGCAGGTTCAGAAAGCTATGACTGGAAACAGCTTAGAAGAAAATTAGAGGATTCTCTTGTTAAAGAAATATCAAGAGGTACATTCGGCCAGGACTATATGCAGACAGGAGGAAGTAAGCCCCTGTCGCAAAAAGCTCTAGAAAGAGGGACAAATATAGTTATAGATGAGCTTTTGAAGCCTTTGAAAGGAAACAAAAATGTTTCAATCAAAATTACTAGGCCAAAAGAAGAAGGAAATGTTAGATACTCAGGCAACGCAAAAATAGCAGGAAAACAGAAAAGACCAAAGAATAAGCGGATAGCGAGAAAAGGGTATCCGGCTCCTACTAAAGCTCAAAGAGAGTCTATAAGTCCAGTATCTTTAATGAGTATTATCAACAGTAGGCTTCCAGAAACTGTTGTAAAAAATATGGGAGCACCGAGACTAGAGAACCGAACAGGAAGATTTTCAAATAGCGCGAGAGTTACTGATATTCAAATTACACGCCAGGGTTATCCAAGTATAGGATATACCTATCAAAGAGACCCCTACGAGGTTTTTGAAAGTACAAGCGGTACGAGATTTTCGAGTATAGAAAGAGACCCACGACAGCTTATTGAAGGGTCCATTCGAGAAATAGCGGCAGAGTTAGCAATCGGAAGATTTTACACTAGGAGAGTATAATGGCAACAACAAGAACCTACGCTTCTAGAAGAATGAACATTCTGGATGCTCTTGTTACAGCTCTCAAAGAAATAAATGGCTCAGGAACATTTTTATCTGATGTAGGAGAGAATGTTCACCCAAGACTAAAATTTTGGGATGAGGTAGATGAGTTTCCTGCAATTCATATGAATGCAGGCGGAGAAACTAGACAGTATCAAACAGCAGGGTACAAAGACCGATTTTTAACGGTAACTATTCGCTGCTATGTAAATGAAGAGGACGCGCAAGCAGCATTAAGCGCTCTTTTAGAAGATGTAGAGACTGTATTAGAAAAACATTCAAAATTAGTGTATTACGACAGCACTTATTTGCAAAACACAGCACAACAAATTACCATTATCAGTATTGATACTGATGAGGGCGCACTGGAACCTTTAGGTGTCGGAGAAATCGTCATTGAGGTTCGATATTAGAAAATACTGGCACGAACAGACGTTCACGTCCAAGTCTTTTCAAGAAATCATAGGAGATTACTATGGCTGAATTTTTACATTTTAGTAGAGACACCAAAATGTACATTGTTAAAGATAACCGCGCCTGGACAGTACCTGTTCTGGACGGCTTTAGCTTTTCTCAAGCAACCAATGCTTCAGAGATTACTCTGAATGAGATGGAAGACGCAAGCGGTCGAAGCCGTCGTGGACGAAAAATGTTTACTGACTCTCTTTCCGCTGCTGAATGGTCTTTTAGTACTTATACTCGCCCTTTTAAGGCTGCTGGTGGAGCCTCTTACAACGGAGGCGTAGGTCGTGCAGACTCTACTCCCAACTTTAATCATGCAGTAGAGGAAGCTCTTTGGGTTTGCATGGGCAGTAAAAACGTTTACGATGCTACAAACTACAAATTTAAGCATAGTTCTGTTGGAGGTGCTTTGACTACAATTAGCGTTACTACTGGCGGAACTGATGCAGATCGAGCAGCAGGAACTTATGTAATTGCTGTTCCAACAACCGGAGCGGGTGCATCAACTTCAGCAGTTGTAACTGCAGGTACAGGCACAAATACTGGCGGTACTTCTGCTGTAATCACAGTAGTTGTAGATGGCTCTGGTGTTGCTACTCCAACTATCACTGACCGTGGTATTGGCTTTGATACGGGCAACGTTATTACAATTGGTTCTGAGTTGATTGGCGGCGGCGCTGCTGATGATAACTTAGTTCTTGGTGTAGTGAGTGAGGCTTTCACTTCTGATGAAACTGCTCTCGACATCAATTTCTTTGACTCAAACCGTTCATCTTTGGCTACCTTTGACATTTACTTCATTTTGAGTGACCGAAGTGCGGGACGATTGATTTACAAATGTGCAAACGCTGCTGTAAACGAAGCATCTATTGACTTTGAGATTGATGGTATTGCCACAATCAACTGGTCTGGCTTCGCCGGTCAAATTACTGACGTAACTTCAAGTGTATATGCTCAAACTTCAGCACCTTCTGCAACTGCTGCCGACCAGATTTGGATTGACACAGACGACTCTGACTCTTTCTACGTTTCTTCTGGAGCAGGAACAGGTAACTGGCATCACACAATTGACGAAGGTACTACTACAACACAAAACTTTATTCGTAATCGTTTGACTCAGCTTACTCTAGCTCCAGACGCTACATTTAAGGCAAATAACACTGGTGTTACTTATGAAGATAGTTATGCAGTCGCTATTACTGGTGGCAATATCACAATCAGTAATAACATTACTTACTTAACTCCAGAAGAGCTAGGTCGTGTAAACCAGCCAATTGAGCACGTAACAGGCACACGTACAGTTACAGGTAGTTTTGTATGTTATCTCGGATCTTCTGATGCCGCTACAAATAAGAGTAAAAACTTGTTTGAAGATTTAGTGCAGGACACTGAAACGGTTATCAACGAGTTTGAACTTAAGTTCGATGTTGGGGGTTCTTCTACTACACCTCGTCTTGAGTTCAAGATTGACCGATGCCACTTAGAGATTCCAGTACACTCAATCGACGATGTTATTTCTCTTGAGACTAACTTCCACGGACTGGGTTCATCAATTGGTGAAGCTGACGAGATTACGCTGAAATATGTAGGAGCCTAATAAGGTATTCTACTAACCTACGAAAAAAAGTTCTTGACATTTCTGATGGTATGAACTATAATGTAGGTTGTAAAAAGTGAGAGAGGGCTTTTTAGCCCTCTCTTTTTATCTGGAATACTATGCCAAGTTACAACTTTCTAAAAGAAGCAAAGGTTTATGTCGTTTATAGCGGTGTTCAATATAACATAGATATAAGTGCCATAAGTTTTAGCCAAACTTTTACTGAGAATAGCTACTCTGTAAAAACTTTGCATAACCAGAAAAATGTTTTTGATAGCAGTATAATCAATAAAGCAAACCCTGCTGATTTTGAATTTACTTTTCCTGCTATTAAAGATAGTGACTTTGTCACAGTATTCAACTTACTTGTAGACTATGAAGGTTTTACAAATAAGATGAGCACATTTGATTTATACATTTCTACCGAGCTAGATGTATTCAAAATAGAAACGTGCGTTATAACAAATGGTAGTTTCGTAATTGAGAAATCACGACCCCTGAGTTTAACGGTTTCGGGAGAAGCATCTAAGCTGTCTTACTTCGGAGCGAAGTCAGACGTTACTATACCAGGTTCAGTGCAAAGTCGCTCGGCAACTATGCGCTATAACATGAATCCTGCAGTATCAGTAGTGTTGGACACATACGCTCTGTCTAATATAGTAAATGTTGCTGTGGAGCTGCAAAATGAGATACAGTGGAATCCTTATACTACTGTACATCAGGCTTTGCAAGTTACTTCAGCAAATAACGCTATGTATCCAACAGACTTTGTGCTAAAGAATCGTATCCTTTCGGGGTCTATTCAAAGGTACGTTACTGAAAGAAAGGGAACTATAGGTGCAAGCGATAATGTCCTAGCACTTCAATCTTGGGATACTTCTGCTCCTATTACCATCACAGCAGGTGAAGGAAGTGGCGGTTCTTTTAGAGGATTCTCTTTTAACGGTAACTGTAGTTTTACAAATAGACTAGGAACGGGGTCAGTCTTTCTTCAAAGTCATGATTGGAGACTGATCGACAATCCTACGAATTTAAGTAGTATTATTTCATACACAACTGGAGCATAAAGTTCATGGAACTAAAAAAATTGATGGTTGACACCAAGTCAGCTTGGGTCGACTTTCCTGGTCTGGACGGATTTTCCGTCGAAGTAACAAATCTGTCACGAAAAGAATTAACTGGTCTACGAAAGCGCTGCACGGGGCAGAAGTTTGATAGAAAGACTCGTCAAGTAGTCGAAACACTCGACGAAGATAAGTTTGTAAAAGAGTTTAGCACAGCAGTAGTAAAGAACTGGAAAGGTCTTACGCTGGAACATTTGGAAACTCTGATTCTCATAGAAGTAGGCGAACAAGACCCCTCAACAGAGGTAGAGTTTACTGAAGAGAATGCAGAAGTGCTTGTAACCAACTCAACTGAATTTGATACGTGGCTCAACGAGGTAGTCTTTGACTTAGACAACTTTCGTGGAGGAGCAAAAGGAGCTGACACTAAAGCGCCTAGAAAGACTGTTCAAGAATCTTGATTCAGGAATGACTCGGGATAAGTATCTTGAGTTATGTGAACAGATGGGAAACGAACCAGTGGAGGATGAAATTCCTCCCGACTGGGAAGACTTTCCGGATATTATAGTTTACGCAGTGAACACTTTTAATATGATGGGTGATAGGGTTTACCCAGAAATTGGTTATGTTGGAAAAGACTACACAACTCTCCAACATTATTTAGATTTTTACGAGATACAAGATAAGGAGTATTTTTTACAACTTCTATCTTGGTTAGACTCAAGAGCTATTAAAAAATCCTCGGAAGAGCTTAAACGCCAGTACGAGAAAGCTAAGAGACAATCAAGTGGCGGCAAACGAAATAAAACTCACATTACGGGTTAATGATGATGGCACTTTAGGTATTGTTGGCAAGAAAGCTAAACAAGCTGCTGCCGGTGTTGACCAGCTCGATAAATCTACGAAAAAAGCCAATAAATCCCGAAATAATTATCAAAAAGTAGAAAAAGGAGTAGCAGGAGCTACTTCTAACTCTACCAAAGGTTTTTCAAAACAAGCCGGTGCAATTACTGGAGGACTTGTTCCAGCATATGCGGTATTAGCTGCTAACGTTTTCGCCTTAACTGCTTTATTCGGCGCTTTACAAAGAGCCGCCGCCGTACAGCAACTAGAGCAAGGTCTTATTGCTGTAGGTGCTGCCGCCGGTCAAAACCTCCCTTATGTAGCTACTCAGTTACGCACAATTACTGATTTAGCTATTTCTAGTGAACAAGCCATGAGAGCTACTGCTGTGGCTATGAGCGCGGGATTCAGCTCTACTCAACTAGAAAAACTAACTATGGTTGCAAAAGGGGCTTCTTTGGCCCTAGGCAGAGATTTAGGGGATGCACTTGACAGGTTAGTTAGAGGTACTGCGAAACTAGAGCCTGAAATTTTAGATGAACTAGGAATCATGGTTCGTCTAGATGATGCAGCTCGTGACTATGCACTCAGTCTAAATAAAGCGGTGAAGGATCTCACAAGGTTCGAGAAGCAACAAGCTTTTCTGAATGCTACTATAGACCAAGGAACACAAAAATTCAACAGAATTGCAGAATCTGTAGATGCCAACCCCTATGACAAATTATCCGCTTCTTTTAATGACTTAACAAAAACTTTATTAAACCTAGCCAACGAACTCTCCTTCGTAGTAGAGTACCTAGCTAGTGCTCCTACAGCCTTATTTGGAGCAACACTTGCTTTTGGTTCGGGGCTCGCAAAAAGCGTGCTACCGACACTTACTGAAATGACTGAAAAACAAAGAGACTTGTCGGCCACAGCTGCCAAGGAAGCCAAGAAAGCAAGAAAGGAATCAGTAAAAGAGTACTCTAAGCTAGGCAAAAGTATTGAAGGCATGAAATTTGCTCCTCCTGGTATAAAAGAGGCAGCAAAAGCATATGCTACTGGCTCTAGGTCTGCAAAAGAAATGAAAAAAGATATTCTTAGCCTAACTAAATCTGAGAAGCTAAGAAATGTAGCCCTAAAAACCTATGAGGCGGAAGATTCTGGCAGAAGCGCAAAGTTTATTGCAGAAAAGAAAGCAGAAAGAGATGCTGTGGTCGCTCTTAGACAAGAAATTGAAAGGCTTGCACAAACTGAGAGGACAAGGGGAGCTATTAGTTCTAAAGAGAATATTAAGTCCATAAGATCTTCTCAAACAGCAATACAAGCAGAGAATTTGGGAGCCATGGGATTAGGAGTTATTCCCGATTTTAAGGAAGCAGCTAAAGGCTCGGCAAATTTGTTAAAATCTGTCAGGGCAGCTTCTGGCGGCCTAAATGTGTTAAGAGCGGGTTTTGGAGCTGTAACAGGCAGTTTAAAGCTGTTTGGTACAGCAATAGCTGGAGCCATACCTGTGCTTGGTCAAGCTCTATTTGTTTTAGGCTTGTTTGGACCCCTGCTAAGTGATTTATTCAAGAAGTCAAAAATTCAAAGTACTTTAGAAGAAGTAACAGAGTCTTTCGATAGCTTTACAAAAACTAATGTTTATCTGAATGACGTTTTGAAGGATAATTCTATACCATTAGAGAAAAAATACCAAGCTCAACTTAAAGCAAGAGTAGGGGTCCTTGGACAAGTAGAGGCGGGAATAAATAGATTGGCTGCGGTAGACGAAGAGCAAAACCTACAAAAGATAGCAGAGCTTACTGAAGAAGTAATCCGTATAGAAGCTAATAGAGCAAAAGCTAGGGGTATAGCTAGAAGAAATGCTTCCAAGCCTTCCGGCACTGTCGACAACTTGAAAGCAGAAATCAAAGCTATTCAAGATGCACTGCTAAAAGTAGACGCAGCTTCTGGTGCGGCCCTATTGGGAGCTGCTACAGCTCGTTTGAAAGCAAACAAACAGTTAGCAGCGACAACGGGAGTAGAAATCGCAGAGTTAGAAGCTCTTACTTTAGACCTACTTAAAGGTGGCAAAGCGGCAGATATGACTTGGGAGGAGCTAAAAAAGAGGATACAAGAGATAACAGAGCCGTCCAGAAAACTACAGGGAGCAATAGACGGGGTGGCTCAATCCCTAAAAGATTTTGATAAAGCAAGCCAGGACTTGGAAGATAAAGTGGATACTCCATATACCAACGCGTTAGACGCTCTACAAAGCTTAAAGAATGAAGCACTCGCTGTAGAAAGCGGGGTAAAAGGAGTAAAAATACTAGACAAAGAACAGCAAGAGAGACTAGACACGTTCGTAGCTAAATTTAGGGAGTTATTCATCAGCCAAGGAGTTGCCGGCGCAGGAGTCTTAATGGATACTGAAGTACTAGAGAGGGGTATTACTCTTTTAAGAGAATACGAGACTACTATAGTTACGTCTACGGCAAAGTCAAAAGAATTAACAGAAGAAGCAAAAAAACTAGTAAAAGTATCAAAGAACAATGAAGCTCTTACTAAAGCAAGATTAGATTTTGAAAGGAAGTCTTCTGAGCAGTTACTAGCCGCCAAAGAAAGCAGTTTAACGCTATTAAAGCAGACAACCGATGAGAGTAAAGTTAAAGCCAAAACAGCAGCATTAGATGCTGAAATAGCTGCTCTGCGCGCAAAGATAGCAGATACTGCTCAGCAAACTTTTGAAATAGACACAGCCCGCTTTAATGGTTTGAAGCAAATTAACGATGCTTTAGAAAAGCAAGCAAATCTACAATTAGATATTGTAAAAGCTCAGGATGATTTAGCTAAAAGGAAAGCATTACTTGATAGACCTGCAGGAAGAACAACGGGTTTGACGGCCCAAGAAGAGTTAGCTTTGTTTACTAAAAATGCGGATGAACGCAAGGCAAAAGAAACAGAGATACTTAATCAACGACTACAAGGTATTGATATAGAGTTCAAACTATTAGATATAAAATTTGCGTTAGAAGCTCAGCGACTAGATAACACCTTGACAGAACTATCTGCCAACGAAAAGATAGGAAAGGAAGAGGCTGACTTTGCACGACAAGCCTTAGTTTCAAGAAGAGAAGGAGCAGAAGGTTTAAGAGATGCAGCTCAACAGCTCGCTTTAGCAGAGGCAGGTGTTACGTTAGATGTGTCCGCCCTAGAAAAAAGCAAAGATACAGGAATAGTTGTTCCTATTGCAGAGCAACCCACAGCAGTACAAACTGCGGTGGAAGAGCGTAGAAGTGAGGGAGATGTTAAAGGAAGACTTCTTGAAGACGCAGCTCTTACAGAAAGAAGAGCCACAGCATTAGAGACTATAAATAGGCTACAAGCCTTTGCAGAAGCCTCGGGCAATAAATCCGTAGCTTTAGCAGAGAGAAAAAATTACTTAGAGCTACAAAGACGGCAGTTACTGGAAGGCACAGAGGCTATTATACAAGATGGAAAAATAAAAGAAGGTATAAGTGTTGAAGAGCAGCAAAGAGCTCAGGCTATTCTAAATGAGCTAGATAAAAATGAGCTAGAGCTAATTAAAAATCGTATAGCTAAAAGAGAGAAAGAAGTAGAGACAGTAACTCGTTTAGGAGGAGAGACTGCTGGAGCTTTTGCCTCTTTTGGTGCAAATATGATGAATTTAACCGAAACCGGAGGGGTTTTGGCAGAAGGTTCCAAAGATGTTTTTTCAGAGAAAGTAGCTGGCATAGCTGAAGCAAGCCAAACACTAATAAGTAGTTTAAGAGAATTGGGGCCAGAAGGAGAGGTGATGGCTTCAGTAGTGCAAGGTGCTCTGAATATGACAGAAGCTTTTGCTGCAGGATTTGAAACAATAAAAGAATCAGGAATAAAGTCCAGCGAGGGAATAACTGCAGGATTTAAGATGGCAGGAGCCGCCGTATCTGCTATATCAGGTATGCAGCAAGCAAAAGCAAAGGCGGCTGTTGCAGGGATCGACCAAGAGATTGCAGCAGAGCAAAAACGTGATGGTCAATCAGCACAAAGTGTAGCTAAAATTGCAGCATTAGAGAAGAAAAAAGATGCAGTAAAAAGAAAAGCATTTGAACAAAATAAGAAAATGCAAATGGCCGAAGTTATTATGGCAACTGGCGTGGCCATAATGAACTCTATAAAAATGGGATTGCCATGGGGTGCAGTATTTGGCTCAATGGCAGCAGCAATGGGCGCTGCTCAATTGTCTGCTATAGCCTCTACTTCCTATCAGGGCGGAGGCAGTATAGCCAACGCCTCTAGTGCGCCGCCTAGCTCTGTAGCTATGGGAAGTCGCAGTAATGTTGTTGATGTTTCTCAACGAGCCTCTGGCGGCGAACTTGCCTATCTGAGAGGCGCTCGCGGGGTCGGAACAAACGCTAATGACTTTACTCCTGCCTTTACGGGTGCGAAGTATCGCGCCTCGGGCGGGGAAACAGCGGGGTATATGGTTGGAGAACAAGGCCCAGAACTATTCGTTCCAGAAACCCCAGGACGCATAGTACCAAATGACGACATAGCTCAAGCAGCACCAGTAAATGTAACGTTCAGTGTTCAAGCGATTGATGCAAGTAGCTTCAATGATGCACTTACAACACAACGTGGAAATATTATCAGCATGATTCGTGAAGCAGCTAATTCTTCTGGCGAAGGATTTTTAGAAACTGTGGATACGAACGCGCTACAAATGGAGCGATAGATGGCAACTTTTTCATCTTTTCAAAATATACTGCCTGATCCGAATAATAGAATTTCTCGGTCTGGAGACAGTGCTGGCATAAGTGGTAGCGCCGGAGAGGGCAAAGTGGGCCCAGGATTTACAAGTGTAAAATTTAGTGCAAAACAACCGGTGATGAGGAGTCGCACCAATAGTGGACGAGTAATTACTCGTGCAGTTGCAGCCCATTCTTGGGATATAGATATTAGCTACAATAATATTACGAGAGAAGAGTTTGAGCCTGTATTTTCATTTTTAATGGCACAAAATGGAAAATTAAACCCTTTTTTAATAGAGCTTCCCCAATATTTAGCAAGTAGAGACTCTGGTTTTGCAGCTGAAAGTGCTTTGGGCTACACGTTAGCTGTAGATGAAAGCTCCGCTGTACCCGCAGGAAGAACTTATTTTCGTGCATCTTGGCCAAGAAGCTTTTCATCTCTTCCTGCAGTTGGGGATATTTTTACAATCTCAGACTTAAGTAATTCAAATCATACAAAAGCATATATGACAACACGAGTAGAAATAGAGGGCGACTACAATACGAGTTTAGACTCAAATACGAATCCAAACGGTCTTATTCCAGGAAGCACTTTACGACTTCACTTTAGTCCATCTTTAGTAAGTGAAGTTTCTGTAGGATCAACCTTAGACTATGTAGAACCTAGGATTCGAGTAATTCAATCAAGCGACGTAACAGAATACTCTCTTGGAGTAGATGGACTATATAAGTTTGGACTAAAAGTAGAAGAGGCAGCACCATAATGGCAAGACTAGACAACAATCCTACACTACTAAATGCATTGCATAATAATACTCCGTTTGTATATGCACATTTAGTAAAATTTGAGAGGCCAGCTAATACTCAGCTGGATGCTTCTTCAAACTCTTTTTCTTTAGCAAATGCTGAAGATTACGCATATTTATCAGATTCCGCCTTTGATGTAGTTTTTAACGACGGAAGTAAAAATCATGATGGCACAGCAAATGGGCCACAAACTTATGTAGCAAATAAACTTATTTCTGTAGGCTCTTTATCTGACTCTTCAGAAGTAAAAGTTACTTCAACAAATATTGTACTTGATGCAACTCCTGTAGATGCGAGTCTGTCTGACTCTATTGCATGTGCAAATGTTACCTCTACAGGGGCGGATTTTCAAGCTCTTACTAAAAGTTTTTCTGACCAAGGATTTCGTGAAGGGGATACTATAAGTCCAAGTATTCGGAATAGTCTACGCTCATTTAGAATTGATAGATTTTCAGATGCAGGAAAAAGAATACATACTACTCTTGTTAATGGCGGAACTATATCTGCACATGAGTATTTACCCGTTACTATTACCTTAAGAAGTGAAGAGATAACTGGGCTTATTTACTCCTCTGCAAATGATAAAGTAAGTTTTGTAAATAGACAAGTAACTATTTATAAAGCATTCTTTTTTGCAGATAATCCTCATACTTTTATAGGCACTCCTATAGAAATATTTAAGGGAGTAATAACAAACTCTAGTTTTGAAGAAGATCCCGAAAAAGGGGCAAGAGTTACCTGGAATCTCAGTAATTTCTTAGGAGATTTTCGCAGAGTAAAAGGTAGATTTACTTCTCACGAGGCACATCAAGGTATTACTGATGAAGGTGGAGTAAGTACAAAAAATCCTCTTCGTCCGGCTTACGCATTTGATAGAGGTTTTGAGCATGCAGAAAAATCTGTTAGTCTGCTAGCAACTTTTGGGGACTTTGAAAAAGAGATTAAGTATAAGAAGAAAAAAATACTTTTTGGACTGCTTGGTTCCTACAAAGAGCCTAATGGATATAACTTGATACCGGTTACTCGCGAAGTTGACCTTCGATTTGACTTACAGGCAAGATACTTGCCGGTAGTTTATGGTGTACAAAGAGTAAAAGGTATTCCTGTATTTGTAGATGTTGATAAAGATTTAACTGAAGATAAACAGTCTTCTGTATTTACTGCAAATGCAATCTGTGAAGGACCGATTCAGTCAGTACTAAATATTTATATTGACGACAAACCCCTTAGCTGTATGACTCTTGAGGATGCAAAATCTAGAAATCCAAATGCTGTTGGAGCAGATCTGACTGATACAGATAATACAGATGTTCAATGTATTGGACAGGCAGATAAAGGCCAAGTTTTAGAAGGAACATTTCCTGGAACGGCTTTTGCAACTGTACAAAATCAAACTTCTTCATATATTCCAAGTGATTCGGATGAATCAGATGGATATGAGAATTTAGGTCTTGGTTCCTCAACAACTAGCGACGTGCGCATATTTGATTCTTCAGGACTAAGTTTTTCCTCTGGAACAACAGGAATAACCCACGAAAAAGCTATTTCACTTACTACTCCTATGTCCTCTTTTATAGAGATTCACACGGGGTTAAGTGACCAAAGAACTTCCAGTATTCTCGCAACTCAAGCTAGAGGCAATGGATTCAAGCTACAAGAACAGTTGGGGTTAACAGGAAACGGAGAAGCCTACTGGGGGTCTAATCATCGACTGTTAGATACTGCATACTCTGTGAACAATTTCATTATTGGAGGAGAGAATACAACTATTCCTTCAATTGAATACGTTGTTAGCGGTAAAATGTTAGATTGCTTTAATTATGATGGCAGCTACCTACACTCTAGCCTACCCGCTTATTCTTCTGAAAGCGAGAATAATTTTAAGCAAGGAGATACTGTTGAGCTTCGTACAGTATATAATATTACATCTAATACTGTCAAACTGAATTCTTCTAATGAAATAGTTCTTATAGGAGATGGAGTGGGGGCTGGAGAGTCTGCGTTTACAAAAACTGCGGATTCAATTATGTTTTCGGCAAAAATTTTAGATAAATTTTTCTATCTTGATTATAACGGGGATAAAAACTATAGATTTCGTTGGGACTTAACTGCTGCAGAGCAGACGCTATTATCAGAAATTGGTCATTTTTATATGAAAAATGGTGTTAATGAGTGGCACATGGTAGCTTACGATGCACAGGATATTGACTCTACCACGCAAATTACGGTAGAAGAAGTTTTTACTGCAGAAGTAACCCAGACGTCTTCTGGAAGCTCTCCTTTTGCAGCAGACCTAACCAATACTACTTATACTAATGACTCTGATTATAATTTATCAAATGCTGATGTAATGTTTTATGAGCCAAATGATGACCCGGACGGTTCTTTTGATTTCGAGGCTCGCAGCCCAGTAGTACAAGGAAATATTACTCAAGTAACCGGAGGAAATGCAGTAGAGGTACCGGGTACTACAAGCTCAGTTTCTATAGGGTCTAATGTAAAGGTAACTATAGTAAATCAAATAAAGCTTTCCTCAAACGCAAGTAGTACAGACGATATTTATAATGGAAAGAAAATTGTATTTACAAGAGTAACAGGAGATGTAGGATTAAATATAGAGAGAACTGTAGTAGACTATAATGGCGCCACAAAAGTAGTTACTCTCGATAAAGACCCTACTGCAGGTCTTATAAAAGTAGGAGATGTTTTAAGTATTACAGCACAAAGCGCTGATAGGCCACAAAGAGTTTCTGGTACAACTCTAGGTGCAGGAGATCTTCGCCCATCAACAAATTTTGCTCTAATTGCCTTAGATTATATAAAAAGCTATAGATACGGACTAGACATTGCTTTAGATCAAATTTCTTTGACAGACTTTCAACTAGCTGCTGTAGAATGCGATACTCAGTCTGATGTTACTATAGCGTTTTCTCCTGTCGTGACTGTGTATGCGGGAGATATTTATGAGTATGAAGTAGAAGGACACCTAAAGTGGAGGGGCACCGTAAAAAATACGGTTTTTACCGGTGCGACTGTAGAGTTTACAAATGTATACGGAAAACTCACTAATAAGTTTAATACTTTTGTAACTAGAAAAGTAGGAGACTTAGTTTACGATACTTCAGGTTTATACTATATAAACTCTGAAGGAGTTCAATCTTCTGTAGCTTCTAATGCTTCCGTTGCTTCAAATATTCAGATACAAAAAGTGGGATCATCTTCTTCCGTAAATATAGATACTTCTATTCCTAATCCAGTAAAAGAGTATTCTTTATATGATTCTGATGATTTACCTTTTTGGAAGTATTTAGGGTGGGCTGAGCAATCTCAAAGATATGTTACACGCCATCAAGGAAATTTGGTTGTAGATACGGGAGCCCCTGTATTAGACAATCTAAAAGGTATTCTGCAGCATTTTAATGGACTCTTATATACGTCTGGTGGACAGCTAAGGCTAAAAGTAGCGTCAGGCAGAAACAGCGAAGGTCCAGAAAGCGATACAAATTTCAATGACTCTAATGCGGACGTAGATATAAAAGTTCGATACATCACCGATGACGATATTATTGGTAAAATAATTATTAAAGATGAAGGGCTTAATAAGTCTCATAATACTATAAGTGCCTCAATTGCTGACCCAGCTCTAGACTTTAATGATAGAAGTGTGACTTTTATGGATTCTATTGCTAAGAAAGAGGATAGAGGAGTTACAAAAACAGCAAGTTTTTCTGTTCCTGGAATTACTAATTATTTTAATGCGAGAATGGCAGCAACTCAAGCATTAAAATTCTCTAGACTTTCAAGACAAATATCTTTTACAATGCGACCTTCGGGTATAGCCATTCTTCCTGGAGAGCTTATTCGCATAAATTATCCTAGATTTGGGTGGGGGTCCGGCTCAGAGGTTATTTTTCGTGTAAAATCTATAGTAGTGTCGAAAGATTGCTTAGTATCTATTACAGCCGAGGAGCATGACGATAGTGTATACTTAATTTCAAAAAATATTAAAAGCGCTTTTTTCGTAGACGAAGTAGTAACTCAGTCTGCGAGAATTCCTGGTGCTCCCGGAAACGTAGAAGTAGACTCTGCATCAAATGCCTCTGGAAATGAGATAACTTGGACAGCGGCCTCTGGAATATCCACGAGTACAGGTAGATATGAAATTTGGAGAGCATTAGGGTTTTCTGGGAATGCTGCAATCGCTGTAACTGCTCATGCTAAAAAAATAGCAGACGTTGAGTCTACACAATTTACATTTATTGATCTAAATACTATTAGCACTACTACACAAAATTTTGTTTACTGGATACGTGCTTATAATGTTTCAGCTCCTCAAACTAGCTCGGGGTTAAAAAAAGGAGACAGAAAATATTTTGGACCCTTTAATACAGACTCGGATGCAGGGGGAATAGGTGCAGCTTATGCAGCTCAAGCAGCTTTAAAAGCTCTTGAAGAATCTATCTCCGTAGACCTAACAGTAGATAATGCAACAGTTCCTGCAAGTACTGACGGAACTGTATCTGACTTTACTAATGCTTCAGGAAGCGTAAAAGTATTTATAGGAAATACAGAGCTTTCCATAGGCACAGGTTTCACAATAGCAGCTACTGTAGACACTAGTATAACAGCGTCAGTTGTGGGTGCAGACTATACTATGTCTAATATGACAAGCGACTCTGCACAAGTAATCTTTCCTATAACTATTCTTGCTAATACAGCCACAGGACTACAACAACAAGTTACAAGAAATGCCACTCTTTTAGTTTCAAAAGCTCGTCAAGGGTCTCAAGGACAAGAGGGTAGAACCGTAAAGTTATCCGCTAATAAATATGTTATAAACTATGGCACAGATGGGACAGAATCAGACACTATTACTTTTACGGGTACAGCCAGAGAGTTTTCTTCTACTGCTTTTTTCACTTTTTTAGTGGATGGGACTGTAAGGCAGTCTGCTTTGGCGGGGTCCGGCACTCCTCCAACCTTAAATTTTATTCTCCCTGATAGCGATGAGCCTGGTCCTGGACAACAAAAGGTAATACGAATAGATGCTCGTGATGGAAGCGCTAGCGGGCCTGTTATAGCCTCTGACTCTGTATCGATTTATGGAGTACAAAACGGTTCTGATGCTATTACAGGGTTTTTAACAAATGAATCCCATACTGTAAATGCAGACTTTCTAGGAGAAAGTATTAACTTGTCTTCCGCTGGAGGAACTTTTCAAGTATTTGTAGGAAGTACAAACGTTACTTCATCGTGCTCTTTTTCTGCAACCTCAGACGCAGGAGTATCCGTTAGTATAGGTAGCACAAACGGAATTTATTCTGTAAATTCTCTTAGCTCTGACATAGCAACAGCGTCTTTTACTGCGACAATTCCAGCATCTATTGCCCCTGGTTCGGCGGATGTAGATATTGTAAAGGTATATACAATATCTAAGTCAAAAAATGCGGCGCCACTTGTGGAGGGATTTTTAACAAACGACTCAGACACTGTTGCCGCTAATAGTAATGGAGTAGTGCCTACTGCAATACTGAATAGCGTAGGAGGAACTTTCAAAATACATAAAGATGGTGTTCCAATATCCTCTGGACTGACTTTTGCAGTTATAAGCAATACATCAGGATTAACATCTTCTATAGACTCAAACGGCATTTATTCAGTAGACACATTTACTGCAGATACAGGATTTGCAGTGTTTAGATGTACTGTTTCTTCTTCCGTAACTGGAACGGGCCAAAATGAAATTATAGAAAAAACGTATAGTATCTCTAAAGCTCCGGAAGGTACAAATGCTATACGAATAGATTTAAGCAGACCTTTTGTAGGTATTCCCGAAACAGAATCAGGAAATATAACAGTAGATAACTCGGGAACAGATTTAGAAGTTTTTGAGGCGGAAAATAAATTACAATATAATGATACTACATTTCCAAATAGTAGCTTCAGAGTGTCATCTGTAACACCAACTAATATTACTCTGTCCAGTTCTACTCCTACTACGTTAAATGGAACTACAAGAAGGTTTCCAAATATACAAGGTATGTCAGACTCTACAGGATTTATAGAATTTACTGTTATAATTAAAAGAAGTACAGGAGTAGAAGAGACTAGAAGTATTATTCAAAGGTTCGGAAAATCTTTAGATGGAAAAGCAGGAAGAGTAGTTACTTTATCTGCTACTACTGATGCTTTTAACTATAACTCTAATGGTAGAAATCCTTCGCCTTCTAGTGCAGTAATTACCGCTACTGCTCATAATACTCAGTTTACCCCTTTGTTTTATGAGTTTAAGCTAGACGGTACTCCTGTGCAAAATACTAGTAGTAATACTTATAGCTATACTCCTCCCGTTCAGGCGGGGGACTTACCGCAAAAAGTAGAAGTAATATTAAGAGAGAAAACAAACTCAAGCACCCCTTTAGTAGAAGATTCAATGTCTCTAACAGCAGTAGTTCCTGGAACGAATGCTATAACTATTGTTATGACTAATGAGGCCCACTCACTACAGACAAGTAACTTAGGAGTCGTAGATTATTCAGACTCGGGAACCACTATCAGAGCTTTAGAAGGCAATGTTCCATTAGTCTATGATGAAAGTTTATCTCCCGCGAATGGAACATTCAGTGTTTCTGCTGTTGGAATAAATATAACTCCTGGTAGTGCTTCTACTCCGGCTTCCCCCGGAAATATAGTTAGAGTTTTTTCAGATGCTTCTAGCTGTATATCGAGCACAGCAATTATTACATTTACAATAGATATTGTAACTTCAACGGGACTATCTCAGTCTTTTGAAAGAATACAAACTTTTTCAAAAGCAATTCAGGGAGTCAATGGATCTCCTGGAGAGGATGGCGTAGATGCGTACACTGTAAGAGGCGACAATGAAAACCACACTTTTGTGGCAGATACTACAGGTGCAGCTTCTATGGCAGGGTTTTCCTGTAATTTTACAGTATTCAAGGGTGCTCAGGCATACGCGTATGATGGATCTTCTCCATACGCAGCAAACAGCTTTCGATACGGTACAATTGTAGCTACTAATGTTGCTCAATTAGTATCAAGCACTGGTCAAATTACTTTACAATCTGGATCTGCCATTGCTTCTGGTCTCAGTATTAGTACAGGCTCCTTGTCTGTGCCTGTAATTGACAATGCCACAGGAATAACTATTACAGCACCTTTAATTAGCTTTTCAAAGTCTATAAAAGCGTCCCGTGATGGTGGTATATTTATTTTTGAGGAAAGTACTAATTCAAATATAACATCAACAGTTGCGGCTTCTTTCGCAGGAAGTCTGAATAATTCTGCTGCACAAGCAGTAGCAGCAGCAGCTATTTCTGCAGCTTCTGATGGGCACATTCGTCCAAACGATAGAATAACAATTACAGATAATTCAGCAAACGTTGCAGCAACTCGTATATATACGGGAGCTGGTACTACTTCTTCGGGTTCTGTAGGTGTTTCTGATTTTAGTTCAAAAGTTACAGAAACTTTTGACGGCAGTGCAATTGTTGATGGCACTTTAAGTGCAGACAAACTTCTTGCAAATACTACAACGACGAATACTTTGAATATAGGTAGTGATCTAATATTAAATAACTCCGCCAAGCTTTTTACGGAGGGTAAGACTTCTTTTTCCGATGCAGATGCAGGATTTTTCCTGGGATATGAAACCGACGCTTACAAATTAAAAATAGGTAATGCTAGTAATTTTTTAAGCTGGAATGGTAGCACTCTAAGTATTGCAGGAGATATAACTATTCAAAATGCTGCTACTACTCCTATTAGTTCTTTTGATAATGATAGTGGATTTACTGATGATACTGCTGCAGATAACGCAGCACTTCTCGCTCAAACTAAAGTTAGAGCATATGTTCAGGATGATATTCCTCCCGGTACAAACTATAATGTAAACGATACTTGGATAGAGACTGATGATAGTAATGAGCTGCATACCTGGAATGGCTCGGGGTGGGTGAGTAGAAGAGACGGTACTATTGCT
>CAACVD010000504.1_pt1 | contig 19000 bp, 17 predicted proteins | sample 2381771 | NCBI WGS metagenome assembly CAACVD01 (sample SAMEA5211965, study PRJEB30684) | marine metagenome | biome: Marine; feature: Epipelagic; material: Water | collected 2015-10-15 | depth 15 m | reverse complement strand
AGTATGAGAGATGGTGGAGCTTCCTGGTATGGAGTTATTGCTGATACAAATGCTCCAGAAGAAGATCATTGGTGGTCAATAATGAGTGGAGAAGTACCAGTACCAGATCATATATCAAGAGATGAAGCTATTATGTTAGTTAAACCAGATAACTGGTCTTTCTTTACACAGCCATCTGCTATGAAAGAAAAAAAAGAAAAAGATGGTACTCTTATTGGTTATGATAAAAACATTTCATGTGAAAATAAAAAAAATTTAACGAAAGATTACTACAACAATGTTATCAAAGGTAAAACAAAAGGTTGGATAGATGTTTATGTAATGAATAAACTTGGTAGCATAGAAGAGGGTAAACCTGTTTATCCAAGTTGGAATAGTGAAATACATTTATCAAAAGAAGATATAGAGCCAGCTCCTACTACTGTATTTGTTGGAATAGATTTTGGATTAACACCAGCTGCTGTCTTTGGCCAAAGACTACCAAATGGTAGATGGTTAATATTACAAGAATTAGTTTGCTTTGATATGGGTGTATCTAGGTTTAGTGAACTACTAAGATTTGAAATAGCAAAAAATTATTCTGGATTAGATACAGAAATCTATGGAGATCCAGCTGGAGATTTTAGAGCTCAAACAGATGAAACTACACCATTTCAAATACTACGACAAAATGGAATAAAAGGTAAACCAGCTCCATCAAATGATGTAGCACTACGAATAGAAGCTGTAGAAACAGCTTTAAATAGATTAATTGATAAAAAATCAGCATTTTTAGTAGATAATAGGTGTATAAATCTTAAAAAAGGCTTCAATGGTGGATATTATTATAGAAGATTACAAACTTCTGGAGATAGATATGATGAAAAACCTATGAAAAATAGATATTCTCATGTTCATGATGCTTTACAGTATCTATTAATGGGAGCTGGAGAGGGTAAAACCCTAATATCTGGTAGAGCTACAAGACCAACTGTGGTAAAAACTAGAGGTTGGGATATATTTAGTGGACAAAGAAAGTCAGTATGGCGAAACAAAATGAATGGCTAGTATTCTTCTATGAAAACAAAGACTTTCATAGATCTCATAAGTTTTTTAAAAAAGGATTTAAGCATTGTGGAGTTATGTCTTATGATCCACATAAAAAAATATGGTTATTAGTAGAATATAATTTTGGTCATTTGTTTGTAGAAACACTAGATGAAGAAGAAGTAGATAAAATATTTAGAATGATTAGTCAAAAAAATGGAAAGATACTAAAAGTACCAGTAAAATATAATTTACCTAGGTTTCCAGTAATAATGAGATCCTGGATTAAAGAGCATAGCTGTGTTAGTTATGTTCAAAGATTACTTGGAATGTCAAAGTTTTGGATATTCACACCATATCAGTTATATTGTGAGTTGAAAAAAAAAGGTTTTTCTGAAATAAAGCTGTAATGGGTGCTTTTCGTAGACCAAGAATGGAAGAATCTGAGGCTGATAAACAGCTACGCAAAGATATTGAAAGAAGAAGAAAAGAAGAAGAAGAAGAAAAAATAAGATTAGAAAAAGAACAAAAGAAACAAAAAGGTAGAAGAAAAAAAGGTATGGTTGGACAAAGAAGTTTATTTACTAAAGGAACAAAAGGCATGACAGATCCAGAGGGTAAAACTTATGAGTAGTCAAAATGGAACTACATCATCTTCTAGTGGTGGAAGTTATGGAGGAGACAGATATGATTCTTCAGAACAAAGAACAGAAGCAAAAAAATCTGTTGCAAAAGTAGCAGTAAATACAGCTGTACAAAGAGAAAAAGAAAAAGGTAATGAACTATATGGTGGAGCTGCATCTCAAGCTGCAAAAGATTCTTTAGTAGATCAAAGACTTGCAAAAGTAGGAAGTTATTTTGTTCAACAAGGTGGAGAATTTATACGAGTATCTAAAAATCAATATGATGCAGCTAAAGCTGCTGGTCAAAAAGTTTCTACAAGTATTACAGGACAAAATTTAAATGAAATGTTATATGGTCAATCAGATCCAACAGGAGCTATGGGTACTGGAGATCCAACAGGTATATTATCATCAACTGCAATATCTCAAAAAATGTTTGAAAGACAAAGAAATATAAAATTAGCAATAGCTGGTGGATTAGCTATGGCTGGTGTACCAGGTATACCAAGTGCTATGTTATATGATTCTATGAAAACAGACTATGAGGGATATTTAGATAGATTTAATAAAAATATGACAAGTACATCTATAGCTGCATCTTCTAATAGAACAACAGATAGTGGATCTACATCTGGAGTTACTAATGATGCAACAATAACAAATCAAAATCAAGATGCTGTATTAGAAAAAGAATTAAGAGAAAATAGAATTGCTGCACTTACTGGAGCTGGAGGAACAGATGCAGAAAGAAGAGCTTTACTAGCAACTAGCACAAGAACAATAACAGGATCAATGGCATAATGGCATATATAGAATTAGCAAATACAGAACTAGATAGTGGAATTACAGATAATCGAGTAGCTTCTTTTATGAAGAAGTATAGAGATTCAGAAAAAATATACGATCATTGGAAAGATAAGTATGAAGAAGCATATGAATATACTTTACCACAAAGAGAATCTTTTTATGAAGAAACTGTAGGAGAAAGAAGAACAGATAAAATATTTGATGAAACAGCTGTAGTAGGTATACAAGAATTTGCTAGTAGATTACAAGCTGGTCTTGTTCCTACATATGGAAGATGGGCAAACTTTGAAGCTGGATCAGAAGTACCAGATGAACAAAAACCAGCAATAAATGAACAACTAGATGCAATAACAAAATATGTTTTTGAAATAATTGCTGGATCTAATTTTAATCAAGAAATACATGAAGCATTTATGGATTGTGCTATTGGTACTGGTGTGCTTTTAGTAGAAGAGGGAGATAGTTTAAACCCAATAAACTTCCAAGCTATTCCATTACCAAGAGTAATGTTAAACAATGGACCAAATAATAAAGTAGATACTGTATTTAGAAAAAGAAGTATTGCTTATAACAGACTAATGACAGCTTATCCTAAAGCAGAAATGTCTCCAGAAATGTTAAAAATTATAGATGATAAACAAGGAGAAAAAGCAACTGTAGTTGAGGGTGTATTTAGAATGTATGATGAGCCTAATTCAGAAAAATTTAAGTATTGTGTTGTTTGTATGAATGAAAAAGAAATGATATTTGAACAAGAACTATCTGGAATAGGTAGTAATCCTTATATAGTATTTAGATGGAATAAAGCATCTGGAGAAGTGTTTGGTCGTGGTCCAGTATTTAATGGTATGGCTGCAATCAAAACAACAAATCTTACAGTAGAATTAATATTACAAAATGCACAGATGAATATTAGTGGTATTTATACTTATGAAGATGATGGAGTTATTAATCCAGATAATATTAATCTAGTACCTGGTAGTCTAATACCTGTGGCTCCAAACAGTAGAGGTCTTACTCCTTTAGCTGGAGTAGGTAGATTTGATGTAGCTCAACTTATACTTGGAGATATGCGTCAAAATATTAGAAAAGCATTATACATGGAAACACTTGGTAGACCAGAGGGTACACCAATGTCAGCTACTGAAGTATCAGAAAGAATGGCAGATTTATCAAGACAAATTGGATCTGCATTTGGTAGATTGCAATCAGAATTAATACAACCACTTCTTAGAAGAATAATTAGAATACTTACAAAAAGAGGATTAATAGAAATACCTAGAATAGATAATAGAGAAGTAACAATTATATCTCAATCTCCTCTAGCTCAAGCTCAACATCAACAAGATATAGCTGTAGTTAATAATTTTAATGCTATTTTAGCTCAAACATTTGGTCCACAAATACTTAATATGATTGTAAAACAAGATGAAGTAGCAAGATATATGGCTGAAAAACTAGGATTACCAGAAAAATTAATTAGAGATCCTCAAGAACAACAAGCTCTAGTAAATGAGTTGCAAAATATGGCTCAACAAGGTAATATGCCTGGAAATGTCATGGGAAACCCTACGCAACAAGAACAATAAAGAAGTAGCTACTGATGATGATAGGACTTTTGCTAGCGTATTTAATGGAATACAAGGCAAAGCAGCAATCGAATACCTCGAAAAAATAACAAATAATTCTTTGGCAAATCCAAACTCTAGTAGTAATGTGTTGTGGCATTTAGAGGGGCAAAGATATTTACTAAGTGTAATAAAACAAAAAATTAAAAGAGGACAAAAAAATGGCTGACGAAGAACAAAAAACTAATGGCGAACTAAAACCACAAAGACCAGAATATGTATCAGAAAAATTCTGGAACGCAGATACAAGTGAAGTAAATTTAGAAGATCTTGCTAGTAGTTATAATTCTTTAGAAAAAAAACTAGGATCAAGAACAGAAGAACTATCAAAACAAATAAGAGAAGATTTAGAAAAAGAAAGAATAGCCAATACTCCCAAGGAATATGAATTATTCCAACCAGAAATACCAGAGGGTGTATCTATAGAAGTAAATAAAGATATACCATTACTTCAATGGTGGGAAGAAACAGCTAGAAAAAAAGGATTATCTCAAGATGAATACAATGATGGTATTAAAAAATTTGTAGATAATCAAATAGCTGCACTTCCTGTATTGGAAGAAGAAAAACAACAATTAGGAGAAAATGCTACACAAAGAATAGAAGCAGCTGATCTATGGGCAAAGAAAAATTTATCTTCTGATGCTTATTCGGCAGCATCTAATTTAGCAAGTACAGCAGCTGGTGTAAAAGTTATTGAAGAACTTATGAAACTAACTAAAGATGCTCCAATGCCTACAACAGAAACTGCCATAGAAGCTGCTCCAAGTTTAGAAGATTTAAGATCTATGATGAAAGATCCTAGATATTGGAAAGATGGAGCAAGAGATCCAGCTTATATAAACAAAGTTGCAGCTTTATTTGAAAAATACTATGGTAAAGACGAAAGCGAAAAAGGTTAGAGTTACCTGGAGAGATGCTGTATCTCATTCAGAATGGTTAGATCCAAATACTGCTAAAACATTTCAACCATATCTAAATGTAACTGAGGGTTTTCTTTTAGAAAAGAATAAAAACGCTACAATAATCTACATGTCTTACAATGATACAGACATAGGCGACACTTGTGTAATACCAAGTGAAAACATTGTTGAGCTTTGTGAGTTGAAAAAGTAGAAAAAATATGTCAGTTGATTAACTAATAGACCTCTATGGCGTAGAATATGCCTTGTAAAAGATAACATATAAAGCTCCTGTGAGATAATCTAGGTAACAATAGCAACATAAAGGAGAATAAAATGAGTGCTACTATTAATAACGCTTTTATTACTCAGTTCGAATCTGAAGTACATATGGCGTATCAAAGAATGGGTAGTAAGTTCAAAAATCTAGTGCGTGTTGTAAACGGAGTATCTGGAGAATCAGTTAAGTTCCAAAAAGTAGGCACAGGCGAGGCAACAACTAAAGCTCGTCATGCTGAAGTAGTAGCTATGAACATTAGTCATACTAATGTAACTGCTACACTTTCTGATTTCTATGCTTCAGATTACGTAGACAAGCTAGACGAACTTAAAACCAACATTGACGAAAGATCAGTAATTGCAAACAATGCAGCATATGCTTTAGGTAGAAAAACTGACAGCATTATTACTGATGCTATGGCATCTGCTACAACTGTAGCAAACAATGCTGGAGCAAACGGAGCATCATCTTTAGCAACAGACATGAATGTAGCTAAATTTAAAGATATGCAAGCATTATTCGGTACAAATTCTGTGCCAGATGATGACCAAAGATATTGGGCAATCGGTCCAAAACAATGGTCTGACTTGCTAGATGATGATCAATGGTCAAGAATGGAATACATTGGAAACAACGAGCTTCCTTTTGCTGGTATGAACTACACAGCTAAAAGATTCTTAAGTTTCTTAACTTTTGTATTCTCAGGACTAGACACTTCTGGATCAACTGATAGACATACTGTTGCATGGCATAAGTCATCAATGGGTCTAGGTGTTGGATCAGAAGTTAGAACAGAAGTAAACTATATACCAGAAAAAGTGGCTCACTTAATGACCTCTTACTTATCAATGGGATCAATCCTAATTGATGATAATGGTATTAGAGTACAGAAAGCTGCGGAATAGGAGGTATATATGGCATACGCAACTTCAAATCCGATAAAAAAAATCTCTCAAATGGGAGACACTAACTCCATGTGGTATTATACTGATGGAGATGCAATAGGTACTATTGATGACAATGAGTACTTTTTAGCTTCTCAAGCTGATTTAACAGCTGGAGATGTTATTATTGTAAATAGTGGTGGCTCAAATGCTGTAGTAGATATGTTAATTGTAACAACTTCTTCTACAACTCAAGTGAGAACAGCTTTATTATCATAACATTAACGAGGGGGAGCAATCCCCCTCCTAAAAAAATATGGCAGTAACAAAAATAGATATAGCTTCAAGAGCATTAATAATGATCGGATCTAATCCGATTTCGTCATTTACAGACGATACTACAGAAGCATTAGTAACAAATAATATTTATGAAGAAATTATAGAATCTACTTTATGTAGAGCAAGATGGAGATTTGCTACAGAGCAACAACAACTATCTTTATTAGCAAATACTCCTACTGGTAAGTATGAATATGCTTATCAAATACCAACAAGCCCACAATGTTTACAAATAATATCAATTACTGATAATGATGTAAATATACAATATGCAAGATATGGAGATAAAATATTTGTAGATGGTCATGGTAGTCAAAGTAAATTAATTATGGATTATGTTTTTAGACAAGATGAAAGTGAGTTTCCTCCTTATTTTAGATTAGCAGTAGAATATAAACTTGCAAGTGTATTTGCTGGAGCTATCGCAAGAGATGCAGCTATGGTTAGAGAGTTTGATAACCAGGCAGAAAGACAAATACTTATAGCAAGAAATACTGAATCAGCAGAAACAACAACAAAAAGACTATCAACTGATAGATTTATTAACGAAAGAAGAAGTAGTCGTAGTGGATTAGTGGTAGGATAATGCCTAGAAAGGTTAGACAAGTCTTTACTAACTTTTCTTCTGGAGAGTTAAACAATCTACTAAATGCTCGCACAGATGCTAAAGCATATTTTGAGGGAGCAAAACAATGTCGTAATTGGTATTTATTAGATGAGGGTGGTCTTATGCGTAGACCAGCTACAGAATATAAAGCTACATTACCAGCACAATCAAGACTAATACCTTTTATATTTTCTAATGATGAAACTGCTTTATTTGCATTTAGTAATAATAGATTAGATGTATACAGCTCTACTGGATCTGTCTTACAATCTAATATAACTTCTAATTGTAACTGGAGTACATCTCAATTATTTGAATTAAACTTTGCACAATTTGGAGATACAGTATTTATTACACATAGAAATAATCCTATAAGAAAAATAGTTAGAGCTTCTTCATCTTCATTTTCTGTTTCTGCTTTTGAGTTTGAACTAGATGATACAGTTACAACAAATGGTGTAAGTAAAACTACAGCTCCTTTTCATAGATATGCAGATCCTGGTGTTACAATTACTCCAGCAGCTACAAGTGGTAATAGTGTTACTCTTACAGCTTCTGCTAATTTATTTACAGCAAATCATGTTGGTGTATATTTTCAAATAGGAACTACACCTAAACAAGTTAAGATTACAGGGTTTACAAGTGCAACAGAAGTAACTTGTCAAATTATAGAAACACTTGCAAATACAAATGCAGAATCAGATCATACAGAAGAACTTATATCTGCTGAAAGAGGATTTCCACAAGCTGTATCATTTCACGATAATAGACTATGGTTTGGTGGTGTAAGAGATAAACCATCAGCTGTTGTTGCAAGTCAAATAGCTGGATACTTTAATTTTGATTTAGGAACTGGTTTAGCAAACGAAGCAATCAATGTTGCTATTACAGGCGATAGAGTAAATGAGATTAGACACTTTGTATCTTCAAGAAACTTACAAATATTTACAGATGGATCAGAATACTTTATTCCAGTATCATCTCAATCTGCTGCTATAACTCCTAGCAGTATAGCTTTTCTAAGACAAACACCATATGGTTGTAATAGAGCTAGTCCTGTACCTTTTGATGGAGCAACTTTATTTACCCAAAAAAATGGTAAAGCAATTAGAGAGTATATCTTTTCTGATGTTGAACAAGCATATAGATCTACAGCTGTTTCGGTCTTAGCTTCTCATCTTATTGATACACCAAAACAACACGCTATGATTACAGGTAATGCAGAAAAACCAGAACAATTTGCATTTTTCTTAAATAATGGATCTACACATGAGGGTAAACTTGCAGTATTTCATAGTGTAAGAAATGAAAAGATTGCTGGTTGGACAATGTATGAAACACAAACAGGAGATAAGTTTGATAGTATAACTGCTATAAATGAAAACCTATATGTATCTGTAAAAAGAACTGTACCATCTGGAACAATATATACATTAGAAAAGTTTGCAGATACTGATGCAATTACTTTAGATTGTTCTACAACAACAACTGTATTTCAAAAAGGTACACCATTAGTAAATGGAGCTAGTCAAACAGGAACTACAATAAATGTAGATGGTTTTACTACTACTCCACAAGTACAAGAATCTTTTACTATTGCTGGTGTTACTGGCACATATACAATTACAGCTGTAACTAATACAGCTTCTGGACAGCTTCTTACATTAGATACAGCTCTAGCATCATCTCCATCAGATAATGCTGCACTAACTATTGTAAATGGATTTTTACATACAGTAAATGCTGTGTATGAAAATACAGATAAAGTATTTGCAGTATTTGGTAATGGATCTTTAGGAGAGTTTACAGTAGATTCTAATAGCAGAATAACACTTACATCAGCTCCTTTTCCTACTGGTGTTCGTGTAGGATTTAATTTTACACCTATATTAGAAACTATGCCAATAGATAAAGAAATAGATACTGGACCATTAACTGGTCAGCCAAAAAGAGTAAACAAAGCTATTGTAGATATATCTTCTGGATTAGATGTTACATTAAAAGCTCAAGATTTATCTGCAAAAGAATTAGTTATACAACAAGTAAACTTTACAGCTGGTACAGATATTACACCAGTAACTGATAAAAAAGAATTTAATTTCTTGGGATATAGTAAAAGTCCTACTATAACTATTTCTCAAAATGATCCCTTACCACTTAAGGTATTGGGTGTAGCTATGGAGATACAGTTCGCATAATGGGTTTAAGTGCATCAACATTATTTTTAATGAGTACAGCTGCTACCACTATTGGTACAATTTCTAGTGTAAGAGCACAACGAGCTGCGATTGCTAGAGAAAACTATAGATTAGAAACTGAAAGAAGATTAGCAGAAGTACAAGCATTAGAAGAAGAAAACGCAAGAACAGAAGTAGGATTACAAGAATTAGCTAATAACTTAGCATATCAATCAACTGCTGGATATTTAGATAACAGCATGAGTTTTATAAATATAAACAGACAAGTTAAGAAAAATACTGAAAAAGATATAGCTAATATTAGACTTATGGGTAAATCAACACAAAATAAATTTCAACAAAGATTATTTGAAAATGAATATCAATCTCAACAATTATTGTTTGGAGGATATACAAGTGCTGCAGCATCACTTACAAGTGGTTTTGCAAGAAGTAAATACTACAAACAAGGAACTATTACATAATGGCATTAACACCTGGTAAAAAAAGAGTAAGCACAACTGGTAGCTCAGTATCACAACTATCTGGAAGAATGGGTGTTGTTAGAGCTACAACAGCTGATTGGGTAGCTACAGCTTCTGAGGCATTAGGAGATAGTCTTAATGAAATGGGCAAAATGGCTGCTTTGCAAGAAGAACAAAAATATAAATCTAAATTTACAATAGATGCAATAAACTTTTTTAACAAAGCTAAAAATGACAACATGAAAAGCACTGAGGGTTTTTATAATGTTGTAGATAGTTATATTGAAACTACTGTTAAAAATGCTCCTTTTAGATTTAAGTCATATGCAGAACAATATCTATCGAGTTTAGCTGCAAGTAAAGGACAAGAAATACATAATAATGTTAGAGCAATAAATGAAAATGATAGCATAGTTTCATGGACACAATCTAGTGATACAAATGTAAATGATATTATGCAAACTATTAATGGTTTTACTTTAGAAAACTTTGATCAAAATATGGAAGCTCTTGAAAAAAGATTAGCTGAAGAAGAAATAAATCTAACAAATCTTAGAGCATCTATAACCAATCCTAGCAGACTAGCTGCATTACCAAGTATAGAAGCACATAATAATTCTATACTTAAAAAAATAGAAACAAGCAGAATGACATTACACACTAATGCAGAACTTTCAGCTGCACATACTAAAGATCAAGAAACTTTAATAGGTAAAGATTTAGATGGAGATGGAGTAATATCTGAAAAACTAGCAGATGGTACTACATATTTATCTCAAGCTATCAGCTCAGTAAATGGTAAACTATCTGCATATCAAAAAAATCCAAATGATGGATATACTAATGACTATGCCTGGAATAAAAGTTTAGATCAAGATAGAGGAGAAATAATTACTGATGTTCAAGCAGCTAATGATTCATTAATAAAATCTTTTGATAGTCAGCAGTTAAAAATACAACTAGATAATAAAATAACAAATACAAATGGATTAAATGTAATAAACAATCTTTCTAATACTCCAGATATACTAAAACAATTTGAAAATTTAGATCAGCTAAAAGGAGCTATTTCTATGTTTGATATTACTGAAAATGCTGGATTGTATGAAGAAATAATAAATAACTATACATTACAAGATATACTAAACAATAATCAAAATTATTTAGTAGCAAAACCAGAAGATGGTAGAGTAACTATTACAGTAAATGGACAAGAAAAATCATTAAAACTTACAAACAATATATTTGATGATGTTGTAACTAACATAAATAATCAATTAAAAGTTGCTGGTATTGATGATAAATATACAAAAGAACAAATAACTAATGGATTATTAAATTCTTTATATTATAATTTTACAAGTGATACTACTGGAGTAGGAAGAAATATTGATTCATCATTTTTTAGTAGCACACTTTCAGCTGGAGCTTTTAATCAAAACTTAGGTTACTTAACAATGGTAGCTTCAACATTTGGAATAGTACCAGATAGATTAGGATCTGTAATAAACAACTGGGAAACTATGAACTTAGATACTCCAGAAGATATACAGTATTTAGTAAATATGGCTCAAGCTGTAAATGATATAAAAAATACATCTACTGCTAAAGTAATTAACATAGGAGGTATAGATGCAAAAGCACAACTATACTTACAAGAGTTTTATAAAGATTATAGTCAAAGAGCAGATATAAATAATCAACTTGTAGCTAGAGGAGAACAACCTAGAATAGACTTAGATACATATACAAAAAACTGGTTTCAGCTTAGAGATAGTAAAGACACAGATTCAGTAGATAAAATTGTAAATGAGTTTGCAATTAAAACTACAGGTATCAATGGAGATAATGAAGAATATAATTTAATAATGGAAGAATTAATTATAGAAAATTTAAAAAGTGTAAATGATGGGATATGGAACAATATAACAGAATTTTTAGGATATGAAAGAGGAGTAGTAAGTGGCACACCTAGAATGGAATCTCATATAGGTATACCTGGATTAAGATGGTTGTTAATGACACCAGATGAAGATGCACTTGCTTTTGAAGAAAATTTTGCAAGAGAAATATACACAGACTTATTACCAGATTATATACCTTGGTATTACAAATCTAAAAATATGAATGAGTTAGATATTAGACAAAGAAGTAAAGAACAAATAACACAAGATCTAAAAGAAATGATTAGTTTTGTTACAAATGATCTTCAAACATTAGGTTACATGGTAGTAGATGAGTAAAATATTAAAACAATATCCTATGTTTGAGTATCATACTAAACAACTTGGTATGAATCCAGATGATGTAAAAGCTGATGCTGTATTTACAATTATAGATTCTATTATGAGATTAAGTAATGAAGAAAGATCAGAGCTTGGAATAACAGATAACTTTTTTGAAACAAATCAAATATACGATATGCTGCCAAAATCTATGGGTGGTAGTGGACAAATACAATTTGAGTATATTCCAAACACAGGAACAACAGATACACTAAATAAATATTATAATATAAAAATAGATTTTGATGGAGATGGATTTTTTTTACAACTTAATAATGTAGACGATCCAAGATTAAAATATACACCTTTACCTTTAGAAGAAAAGTTTAAACAAAAATATCCAATGACACCAAATGAATTAAAAGAAGAAAATTTACAAAACTATATGAAAGATGGAAAGGAAGAAAGAAATAAAATTTATGACAATTTAGGTCTAAGTGGTTTTGCAGCTGATCTTGATGGAGCATATTATAATTTTTTAAAGTTTCAAAGATCACTACTAGATTTAGGACAAAACAATTCTGAAAAAATATTAAGAGAGTTCGGTGTAGATATACAAATGAATAAGTTTCAAAGATTATCTCAAGATATTTTATTAGATGAAGCTGCATTAAGAGAAGTAAAAAGAACAAGAGGAGATCAATTTGTTACATCAATATATGGAACTAAAGGAGATACTATGACAGAAAGAAATATATTATTTGATTATATATCTGAAAATGAAGGTGGTTATCATTCTACAGCATATGAAACTTCTAAAGGTAATGGCGATTGGACAGTAGGTCATGGACTATCATTAAAAGATGAAACTGTAAAATCAGAACTAGCAAAAAGAGGATATAATGTAGATAATCTTATAGCTGGAGAAAGTAAAATAACATACAAAGATTCTGTTTCTATAGCTACTATTATGATGGATCAAAAATATAATATGGTAAAAGATAAAGCTGCACAATTTGGTATTGATATTACTGGAGATAAAAATTCTTATCTTGCTATGGCTATGATAGATCTAGCATACCAGGGATTATTAGGAAATAGATTTATGACAGCTATGGGAGACTATATTAGAACAGGAGATAGAAAGTTTATAGGAGAGTTTGAGCCATATATAGAGGGTGGTTTAAGTGGTAGTGATGCAAGATATACAAATACATCTCCAACAGTTTTTGGAGAACTAGCTAATGATGGTACAATCTATAAAAACATGAGAATGGGTGGTGTTTATAATAGAATGAATAAACACAAAACACTTATAGAAATGTGGTTAAATGGACAACATACTAATTTATTAAATTTAGACTTTACTACTAAACCAGCAGAAGATGTTTACGATAAGGAAGAATCAGAAAGAAAATATTAATGCCTTTTGTAAGTCCTATAGGTAAACAATCTTACTTTGATGTTAATCCATTAAAAGTAAGAAATAATTTTACAGCAGATCAAAATTTTTTTGGTACTGTAAATAATATTAGAAAAGGATTTATAGATGAAAATTTAGTTTTTTTAGGTGGTAGATATATTGCAAGTGCTATTATGGGTACTAATAGTACATATGAAATAGATCAATCATATGATGTTTTTACAGATCCACAACTAATAGGATTAGAAGATTATATTGGTCAATTTGTACATTCTAGAAATCAAGAACATACAAAATATTTAAAAGAAGAATTTTTAAGTAATATGAAAACTAATATGGGATCTCCATCTTATATTGTTGGTAGAGTATTAGGTGGTCTTACAGATCCATCAAGTTTATTTATGTTTACTAAAGCTGGTAGATTTTTATTTACTGGTAGTAGATTATCAAGAGCTACTAAGTCTGGAGTTACAATAGCAGCAGAAGAACAAAGCAAAAGATTTTTTGATGATACAAGACCTATAAGTTATTCTATGATGATTACTGCTGGTGGTTTTATTATACCAGCTATACTTCCAGCATTAAAACCTACTGCTGGTAAAAAGTTTGATCAAACTGCTGATATGCTTGATGAAGCTGATGATAAAGCATTTCAACAAGGTACAGTAGGAGCTGCTATACCAGCTGGTACTAAAATAGAAAAAGTAGATGTATTACCAGAAAATCAAATACAACCTACAGGAGCTGGTGTATTTGGAGAACAAGGTCCATTTAATCCAATATTTAGAGTATTAAAAAATGGTATAGGATCTGCACAAGAATTTATAGAAAGAACTTTAGAGGGAGCTTTATATCAAAGAAAAAACTTTGTTGATGGTGTTACAAAACCAAGTATTGAAAGAGCAATCAAAATGCGGTTTGCTCCTCTTATTGTAGAAACAAATACAGCTATACAAGAACTATATAATAAATATTTACAAAGACTTGGAGCTAGTAAACAAAACTTTGTAGATAGAACTTTTGATACAAAATTTATGCGAGGTAAAGAAGTAATGTCTCCAAGAGAATTTAGAGAAAAAGTTTTTGAAGCAAGAATGGGTAACAAAAATTTAGATCCAGAAGTTGTAGAATCTGCAAGAAAATTAGATAACTTCTATGGACCAATAGGTAAAGAATATGATGAGTTACAAATAGCAACTACATTTATAGAAAGATACATTAATAGATTAGATGATATTATAGGTAAAACTAAAAACAATAAAAAAGTAAATGATCTTACTAAACTAAAAGAAAAACTAGAAAAAAGATTAGACTATATAAAACAAAATGGATCATTGAAAAAAAATAATTACATTAACATTGTATATAGACGAGATGTTATTGATACAAGATTTGATGAATTTAAAGATTTATTATCAAGACTACTTAGAGAAAAAAATCCAACAATAACACAATCAGAAATAGATGAAATAGTAGAGGGATTCAAAGGGTATACACCTGTTATACAATATAACAATTTAGCAGATGAAATAAAATTAGCTACAACTAAAGGAGAAACTGTAGATATTGATGAGTTTATAAATAAAATAAATAAAATATCTTCTAGGTTTCAAAGCAGAAATCTTAATATAGATTATATGAAACTAGCTAATGCTGGATTTATAGAAAAAGATATAAATATTTTACAAAGATTATATTACAATCAAACTATACCAGATATTGAAATAACAAAAATATTTGGAGATCCAATGGGATATGGAACAAAGTATGTACAAGGTGGATCTTATCAAAAAGGTATACAACAAATATCAGATGAATATGATGAGCTAATAGAAAATGCAGCATCTACAGTACAAAAGAATAAATTAATAAAACAAAAAGAAGAAATACTTGTAGACTTAGATGCAGCTATACATTTACTTAGAGGTACATATGGATTAGCTGATGATCCTAATAGATTTATATCAAGAGGTATTAGAATAGGTAAATTATACAATGCTCTAACTATGCTTACTGGTATAGCTCAAACTGTAGATGTAGCAAGATTAGTAATGGTAAATGGTATTACTAGAACTTTTAAAAATTCATATGAAGCATTAACAAGTGGATATGCAAAAGAAATATTTAATATGTCTAAAAGATCAGCACAGTTAGGTGGAGAAGCATTAGATATGTGGAACAGCTCAAGAGCTATGTCTATGTATGGTGTAGAAGATGCTTTTGGTGTTTTTAATAAGTTTGAAAGAGGTTTTAGTTCTTTAGGTAATTTATATTTTACATTCTTAAATCTAAGTAACCCATGGAATACAGCAGCTAAAAGTATTGCATCATTATTTAATGGTACTAGACTTATAGAAGTAGCAGAACAAATAGCAAAAGGCGAAAAAGTTACAAAAGTAAATAGAGCTAGAATGTTAAATCTAGGTATAAATGACGATATGGCTAAACAGATATATCAACAATATCAAAAATATGGTGTTGGTAAAAATGGTAAAAAAACATTTAAGCAAAATGGAGATGATTACAAAACTATGAGAGTAGCTAATTCTGATGCTTGGGATAATAGAGCTGCAGCTGATGCTTATCATAATGCTATAGGTAAACAATCTAATATAGATATTGTTACACCATCAAAAGGAGATGTACCATTATGGGCAAACACAGAACTTGGAGGAACATTATTACAGTTTAAAAAGTTTGGTATAGCTTCTACACAACGAATGTTATTAAGAGGTTTACAAGAAAAAGATGCAAACTTCTTCCAGGGCGTATTATTATTAATGGCAGCTGGAGCTATGGTAGATGCGTTTAGACAAAAAGCATTTAACAGAAAATATGAAAATAAACCACTTGGACAAAAAATAGTAGATGCTTTTGATAGATCTGGTCTTGGTGGTATATATTCAGATATAAACAACTCATTAGAAAGATTAGCTAATAATGAAATAGGACTTAGACCTTTGCTTGGAGCAAAAAAACCTTATGGTACTTACAAAGATCAAAGAAAAACTATTGGACCTTATGGTATGCCAATAGCAGATATACTTGGACCAAGTGCATCACAAATAGAAAACATAGCTGATATCATGTTTACCTGGGGTACAGGTAAGTACAACCATCACACAGCAAGGAATGTGCGTAGACTTGTTCCATTTCAAAATGTATGGTTTCTCGATTCATTATTTGATAGTATGGAGAAAAACGTTTTAAGATGAGTATACAAATATCTGATACAAGTGCTAGAATACAGTATACAGCCACAGGTGGACAAACTGTATTTGCAGTACCATTTGAATTTTTTAGTGATTCTGATTTACAAGTAATAAAAACATCTAGTGGTGTAGATACTACACTTACTTTAGCTTCTAACCCTAGTAGTGCAGCTCAATATTCTGTTACTGGAGCTGGTGTTACTGGAGGTGGTAATGTTACTTTAGGTGGAGGAGCTACAGTAGATGATAAATATACAATCCTTAGAAATCTACCTACATCAAGAACAAGTGATTTTCCTAGTTCTGGTACATTTCCTATAGAAACTCTTAATACTGAACTAGATAAACTTGTTGCATTAATACAACAGAATGAAGTAGATATTAAATTATCGCCTAAAGCTGCGTCTACAACATCAACAGCTTTTGGTCTTACATTTCCAGAGCTTTCGGCTAATAAAATACTTAGCGTAAATTCTTCTGGTAATGCTTTACAATTTACACAAGAAATAGGTACAAATCGTGGTAACTGGGCAACTACAACTGCCTATAATGAAAGAGATATAGTTAAAGATACATCAACAAATAATATTTTTATTGTTAATGCTGCTCATACTTCTAGTGGATCACAACCTCTTACAAGTAATGCAAACTCAGCAAAATATGATTTATTAGTAGATGCTTCTAGTGCAAATACAAGTGCAACAAATGCAGCTTCAAGTGCTACAGCTTCGGCAAATAGTGCAACTGCTTCTGCTTCATCAGCTTCTACAGCATCAACTCAAGCAACAAATGCTGCAAGTTCAGCTACTTCGGCAGCCAATAGTTTTGATTCTTTTGATGATAGATATTTAGGAGCTAAATCTTCTGAGCCATCTGTAGATAATGATGGAGATGCTCTTATTACAGGAGCATTATTTTTTGATACAACTGCAAATGCTACAAAAGTATATACAGGATCAGCATGGCAAACAGTTACAGTTTCTGCAAGTAACCAGGCAAAAATTAATACTGTTGCTGGAATTGCAAGTAATGTAACAAGTGTTGCTGGTATAGCTTCTAATGTAACTTCGGTTGCTGGTGTTAGTTCTGATGTAACTACTGTGGCTGGAATAGCTAGTAATGTTACTGCTGTTGCTGGAGACGCAACTGATATTGGTAATGTTGCTGGATCTATAAGTAATGTTAATACAGTAGCTGGATCTATATCTAATGTAAATACTGTAGCTGGAGCTAATTCTAATATTAGTACAGTAGCTGGAGCTAACTCAAATATATCAACTGTTGCTTCTAATATTTCTGGAGTAAATAGTTTTGCAGATAGATATAGAGTAGATTCTAGTGATCCTAGTTCTAGTCTTGATGCTGGAGATCTAGCATTTAACACAAGCTCAAATACATTAAAATATTATGATGGATCTGCATGGCAGACTATAACAGCTGATACTGATGTAAAAACAAAAGTATCTGCTAATGATACAACAGCTGGTTTCCTAAATGGTAAACTTGTTGCTGGATCAAATGTGACTTTCACTGAGGGCAGTGATGGTGGTAATGAAACATTGACGATAGCCGCAACTGATAATAGTATACCATTTGCGATAGCGTTAGGTTAGGAGATATTATGGCAAATAATTTTGGTCAAGCAGATGCAACACTAGCTAATAATAATTTGACTACTATTGTTTCCGCTACAAGTAATAAGCAAATTGTAATAGGTTTACTTATTTCTAATACAGGTACTTCTTCTATAAATGTAGATGCAGTTCTTAATGATGGATCTAACGATAGATACATTATTAAAAATGCTCCTCTACCAACTGGCAGCTCATTAGAGTGTGTACAAGGAAAAATAGTAATACCTAGTGGTGGAGCAATAAAAGTTAAAAAAGATAGTGGCACAGCTGATGTAATTGTTTCACTATTAACAGATGTAGCATAATATGGGATATTTAGGTACACCTCCTCAAAGTGGATTTATAACCACAGCTAAACAAAGAGTAACTTCTTCTACTAATGCTTATGTAGATTTAGACCATGCTATAAGTTCTATTGCTGATGTAATCGTATTCGTAAACTTTGTAAAACAAGATACTACAAATCTTACTCTTACAACTTCTACTAGAATTACACTTGGAGCAACGCTTGTCAGTTCTGACATAGTTGAAATTCACTATCTAGGAAAAGCAGTAAATACTCAAACACCTGGCACATCAACAGTTACTAATGATATGTTAGCTGGTAGTATTGCAAATTCTAAACTTGCTAACTCTAGCATAACATTAAATGGCTCGGCAGTTTCTTTAGGTGGTAGTGCTACTGTAGGTGGAAATAATACACCAGCTTTTTTTGTTAAAAATACCTCAAACCAAGATGTAAGTCATG
>CAACVD010000503.1_pt1 | contig 19006 bp, 34 predicted proteins | sample 2381771 | NCBI WGS metagenome assembly CAACVD01 (sample SAMEA5211965, study PRJEB30684) | marine metagenome | biome: Marine; feature: Epipelagic; material: Water | collected 2015-10-15 | depth 15 m | reverse complement strand
TATTGATACAGGAGACTCTAGTGGTTGGTTAGGCCCTATTACCGATAACTATGAGTTACTAGTAACGTATCAAGATTATGTAGCTCCAGTAGTTGAACCAGTTATAGTTGAGCCTATTGTTATTATTGAACCAGTTATAGTTGAGCCTATTGTTATTATTGAACCAGTGGTAATTGAGCCTGTAGTGGTTGAACCTATTGTTGTTATTGAGCCTGTAGTGGTTGAACCTGTTGTAATCATTGAACCCACTGTGATTGGTAATATAGATTTATCTACTGAAGTTACTTTAGATTTAATTCAAGATGTGCAAATGATGCCTGAAATACAAGGCATTGAATTAACTCCTGAAGTAAATAATATGGACATGGGTGTTGATATGAATATGGACATGACTAATATTGAAATGCCTGCCGATGTAAATTTACAAAGTCAACCAATTGAAATTGAAATACCACAACAAATTGATATGACCGTAGAAATTAACGTTGCTTCTGTCATACCCACTGATATACCTGACCTTGCAAGTTTAACTCCAATTGACGAAGTTCAAGAAATTCAAGAAATGCCTGTAATAGAAATTCCTGTTTCTGCAGATATTGAAGTAGAAATGGAAAGCGTTGAAATGGAACAACCTGAAGAATTAAATAATTCAACCATGGAAGAAGATCTTGTTGAAATAAATGATGAGATAATAGAGAATGTCGATGAAGTGGTTGAAGAAGTTGCTGAAAATAAGGAGAATAATAATGAAGCAAAAGAGACAGAAACAAATGATGGAGGAGATGAAAAAAGCGAGTTATCAAAGTCAAGCGAAACCGAAGTCAAAAGTGATGACAGTAAAGTCGTCAAAAAAAGTAAATCTAAAGACAGTAAAAAAAGCAAGAAAGATGACGCTAAAAAATCCACCGTTGAAAAAAAAGAACCTAAATCAAAGACTAAAACAGTGGTACAGAAACCTAAAACAGAAGGTTCACCAGATGTGTTGAGCGTTGATTCTTTAGGGCATATGGTGCTTCCAGCTGCCTATTTACAAGTGCTACAAGATACGATTAAAATAGTAGAAACAGTGTCAATCACACAGGATATGATATATGAACAAAACACTTACGATCTCGTCCAGTCTTCTTTTGAGTCTAGTTTTGGGGGCGATAGTGCCGATAGGTTCGACAGTCTATTGGGTGTCCAATCTCGCTACCAGAGTCCAACATACCGAAGCAGCGGTAGGTAATTTTAAAGAAACAGATACTTCTAAATTACAAGAAAGGTTAGTTACTGTAGAAGAACGTGTACAATTTAATAATGATTCTATTAAAGAAGTCTATGTAGGTATGGACAAATTAGATACTGAAATGAAAGATATGGAAGATAAGTTAGCTGGTTGGATGGAAACTGAAATGGCTAAAATTTATGATATCTTAAACAATAAAGGTAATCCATTAGGACAATAATATGGCTAACGAAACCGAAAAGTGTTTACTGCGTATTGAAGAAAAGATTGAACACATTCACAAAGATGTTGAACAAAACAGTAAAGACATCGATGAATTAAAAAAACAAGTTAATATGGGTCGTGGCAGTGTCAAAACCTTAATATGGGTTGGCTCAATTTGTGGGTTGATTGCAGGCTTGTTTAAATATGGAGATGGAATGTAATGGTAGGTTTAATAGTATCTGGATTATCTAAGGCTGTAGGGGGCTATTTCGAACACTCAGCAAAAAAAGCGAAAGCGAAAGCTGATTTAAAAATAGCAGAGATAGATGCAAAAACAGCTGTGCAGAAAAAAGTTGCAGAAGGTAAGGTTGAGTGGGAAACCGCTATGGCAAAGGCTTCTGACGATTCCTGGAAAGACGAGGCTTGGACTCTCACGTTTATAGCTATTATAATTTTTAGCTTTATCCCATACTTTCAACCTCATATTGCTAAAGGCATTGAGTTTTTAGCCACATTTCCAGAATGGTTACAATGGTCAATTATGGCTTCCATTGGTGCTAGTTTTGGGCTAAAATCAATTGGTAAATTCACCAAATAAGGGGTTAATATGAAAAGTAAAGGTAAAATGGCTAAAGGTTATTCTAAAGGTGGTCCTAAAATGATGAAAGCTATGGGTGGTAAAATGGCTAAGGGCTATTCCAAAGGCACTGGTAAAGGTGGTGTAAAAACAATGACCGTCGCTCAACTAAAAGCAGCGGCTAAAGTAAAAGGGTACAAAGTAGTCAAGGCATAATCTTGTCACATTTAATATCTAATATTCCCCTCGTTCTTAAAGCGTGGGTTAGAAAAGAATTTACACACAACCATCGTGCTTATCACGGTGAGTTTCTACACTGTTATGTCATCGCAGTTAACTGTATCCCAGATCGTTGTTTAAGTTTTCAAGTTATTTTTACTGGTTGTGAGGATGAAGAGAATCGTTTAGAGAATCCTCACGGTGGTGCAATGTGGGCTCGTATGCCAATTACCGCATTAGTTGAAGATGAACCACTAGATGAAATGCCACCCCCTATGCCAACCCATATTGCTCAACCTTGGGATGTATCATCAAGAGATCATTCTATTATTGTGTTTGACCGAACCAGTTCAAGTCCTTGGCTGGCTCGTATTGAAGGTGAGTTTTACACCGCTAAGTATTACTTCACCGTGGACTATACCAATAGCGAAATAGCTGATGACCCAGCTCAACATAAACAATCTCATGTTTTAGCTTTGACTGAAGGACCATGGAAAGGTTGTTTTGTAGCTTTACCAAACAATAGAGTAAGGGTTACTTCGCCTGCCATGTGGGTCACGGGCAACGGACCACCAGATTTTATTCCATCGCAATGGACACATAAAGCAGAAGCTCATGATAGCTACATGAATTGGGAATACACATTTAACAATCTATATGCACCAGAAGGAAAGAAAAAGAAATGAAAATATCTATAGCGGGTTACGGCTTTGTTGGTAAAGCCTACGCAGCCATTTTGCAAAATTATCATGAAGTAGAGATAATAGATCCTAAACATTACGACAGAAAGGTCAGTGATGATACGGATGGGGTTATTGTATGTGTGCCTACCCCAGAAGGTAACAACGGCAGCTGTAACATGAGACACGCTTCTGAAGTTATGCGGGACTGTCCTGATGTACCTATCTTAATAAAAAGCACAATATCTTTAGAAGGTTGGGATCACTTAACTAGTTTTTACGAAAAGCGTATGTCCTACTCTCCAGAATTTTTAAGAGCCGATACAGCATTAGAAGATTTAAGGCAGCAAGAATTAATTATGATAGGTGGAGCTGAAACTGATTTTTGGACTAAAATATTTAAACAAATATTTCCTAGTTGTCCTCACATTATAGAAGCTGATCCAAAAGAATTGATATTAATTAAATATTTTAGAAACGCTTATCTAGCCACTAAAGTATCTTTCTTTAATCAAATATACGATCTGTGTAAAGCATCTGGTATTGACTACGAAAATGTAAGAAAAGGTATAGCTTTAGATAAAAGAATAGGAGTTAGTCATACACAAGTCACTAAAGAACGTGGTTTTGGTGGGCATTGTTTTCCTAAAGATATAAAAGCCATAAAACAGTCAGCCTTGTATTACGGTGTCAATTTAACGCTAATCAAAGAAAGTATTAAATACAATCAAAAGGTGAAAGATGAAGCTAACAAGAAATAATACTAGCTTTACTGTATCTGGATTTAAAAAAACGTACCCTTACCAATATAAAAATTATACTCGAAACGATAATGACGGCCCTCGAACCTATAATGTTGAAGATAAAAAAGTACCTAGTGTCACTACTATATTATCCGCTACACAATCCTCTGAGAAAAAAAGAATTTTAGAAAACTGGCGTAATCGAGTGGGCCATGAAGAAGCTGCACGGATCACGACTCAAGCGGCTACTAGAGGAACTGAAATGCACTTTGTACTAGAACAGTATATGAATGGTGTAGGTTATTTAAACTTAGGTGAAGATGGTTCTCTTCCTAGAATGATGGCTCATACAATTATAAATAATTTACAAAATTTATCTGAAGTTTATGGAACTGAAATAAATTTAGCTTATGAAGATCGTTGGGCGGGGTCTACCGATTTAGTTTGTAACTATAACGGTATGCCTACTATTGGAGATTTTAAACAATCTAACAAACCTAAAAGAGAAGAATGGATTGAAGATTATTATTATCAAATTGCAGCTTACTCTTTAGCTCACAAACATCAATATGGTGAGATTGAACAGGGTGCTATTTTTGTTTGTACTAAAAATTTATTGTTTCAAGAGTTTATTATGGACAAATCTATGTTAAATGAGTACGAAGAACGGTGGTTGGAGAGAGTTGATAAATACCACAAAAATGTTAATTTTTAGCTATTTTGCCAAAAAAACGAGCTCCTGAGAGGCCCATATAGGCGTTTTTAAAAGGCACCTAACCCATTGGTAACCCCCTAAAAACCTATAAAAATGACAAAACATCTTCGCCTAAAGTTTCGGCACTTAATTTTATTTTTTTGTTTAAAGCTCTAATAACAGATTCATCAATAGTATTTTTTGCAATAATATCTATGTATAAAACATTATTTTTTTGACCTATACGATGTGCTCTATCTTCCGATTGTTGTCTTTGTTCTAAATCGTAATTATTACTAAAATAAATGACTGTGCTTGCTGCAGTCAAAGTTAAACCGTAGCCACCTGTTTGCGGGTTGCTAACAAAAAACCTAGTGTTTTTATTTTTTTGAAAAAGTTCTACGGCCTCTTCTCTATCTTTACCTGAAATAGCTCCGTAGTTTGCAACAGTGCTTTCTTCACCGAATTTATTTTTTAAAGTTTTAATAACAGTTTCTAAAGTATGTACCCAATTAGCCCAGATAATAACTTTACCCTCAGTTTCTTCTAATATATTTAAAAGCTCTTCTAATTTAGCATTTTTTAAATCTTTTATTTCTCCGTCATCTGAATTAACAAAACCTGCAGTTACCTGTAATAGTTTTATTATCTCAGTTAATTTGTTGTTATAGCTTACTTCTTTGTCTTCAATAATAGTTCGAGCTTGTTGTTTTAACTCGTGATATATATCAGCCTGTTCTTTACCTAAAGTAACTATTCTTTTTTGATATAACTTATCAGGTAAGTCTAGGCAATCTTCTTTTCTAACCCTGAAAGAAAAAGATTTAATTATTTTTTCTAAAGCGTCTAAATTTTTATAATACTGAGGTATCATAAATGATTTTGTACCTGTGTTAATACTGTGCATAACACAATAAGTTGCCCTATACACGTAAAAATTATCAGTGCCTAACAGATTAGGGCTTAAAAAATCAGCTTGACTGTACAAATCTAAAGGGCTTTTTGTAATTGGTGACCCTGTTAATATTCTTTTGTATCTAACAGGTCTACCTAAAGCAACTAAATTTTTAGTTCTTTTTGCAGTTCTATTTTTAATAGTAGTTGATTCATCAATCACCATCATGCACTCTTCTTTGTATTTTTCTATTAAAGGTTTTAAAGTTTCCACACCTGATTTGTGACTAAAGGCTTCAACATTCATTAAAAAAATATTTAATTTATCTTTACTAAAAATAAAATCTTTTAACTTATCTACTTTATAAGTAAACACTGATGTATCAATAGGACAATGTATGTCTATTTCTCTTTTCCAATTTTGATAAACGGAGTTAGGAGCTATAATAACCGCTATCTTTATTTTATTATCTAACCAAAGTTTTGAGAAATTATCGATACAAACTTTAGTTTTTCCTGTACCCATTTCCATAAAATAGGCGTACGAATAGGCTTCTGCTCCTTTTATTAAAGCTTTTTCTTGATGTGCATACGGTTTTGTTTTATATTTATATCCCATGACGATATAGAATAATAGATAATTTTTATTGACATTGCAAGGTAATAATATTAAATTAAGTATTCTATAATTATTTAGATAGGAGAGTTCAATGGACTTAGAAGCAGAATCAACCGTAACGGTTGATACCGCAGCAACGAAAGACATCGCTGAATCTTGCAATAAGTTATTAGAAACTCAGAATGAAGTACAAAAAGTTGAAGACAAACTGAAAAAGTTAAAAGAGACTGAACGTGAACTTTCTGAGATGACAATACCTAGTGCAATGCAAGCGGCAGGACTATCAATGTTAAAACTAGAAAATGGTGTTACTGTTGATGTTCGACCTTTCTACGCTGCAAAAATCCCAGCATCTAAACAAGAAGAAGCTTTTGAATGGCTTCGTGAAAATGGTGCGGGGGGTTTAATAAAGAACATTGTATCCTTAAACTTTGGTAAATCTGAAGATCAAGAAGCAAGTAATCTTGTCGAAGATTTAAAAACTAGAGGGTACGCTGTCGACCAAAAAATGAAAGTTGAACCAATGACTTTAAAAGCTTACGTTAAAGAGCGTATTCAAAATGGTCAAAAGATCGACATGGAACTTTTTGGGGTATATATCGCAAGCAAAACTAAACTAACCAAGTAGGAGTAAATATGACTAAAGCAATAAAGAAACAAGACGTAAAACTGCCAGTTGTCTCTAGCCTAGAAGAGTTTTCGGGCCAAGGCACAGAGCATATCACCGCAAGGGATACAAAGTTACCTATATTAAAATTAATAGGTAATACTTCCCCTGTTTTAAACCCATCTGATTCAAAATATAACGAGGACGCTAAGTTAGGTGACATCTATAATGAAGTTACAGGTTCTTTGTACAGAGGAAAAGATGGCTGTATTGTTGTGCCGTGTTTGTATGTAAACACTTTTAACGAGTGGGCTGATCGTGGGGATTCTCCAGGAAGACCTATCAACATACATACAGATCCAAGTATTTTGGCTCAAACAAGCAGAGGAGATGATGGTAGAGATAGACTAAATAATGGCAATTATGTAGAGGATACAGGGAATCATTTTGTTTATATATTAGACGAAGAGTATAACCCTGTTGAAATGGCTCTTCTTACTATGAAGTCTACTCAAAAGAAAAAATCAAAACTTTGGAACTCTATGATATCAACTAGAAAGATGAAAGGTAAGAATGGTTTTTTCACACCACCTTCATGGGCAAGTGCTTACAGGTTATCAACTGTTCAAGAATCTAATAATAAGGGTTCATGGACTGGGTGGGCTGTAGAGTTTGACCGTCTTTTAGATCAACCAACCGATTCTTCAACTCTTGAGGTAACTAAAGAGTTTTATAATTCTGCTATGAAGTTAGATTTATTCGGTAAGGTTGCTTTTGAATCTGATGCAAGTGCACCTGAAAAAGAAAACGATAAAGTTGATTTTTAGTTATGCACCAAAAGTTATTGAAACTTTTTGCGGGGGACAATACCCGCTACCTCAAGTCCTTGCTTACAGGCAAGGACGACGAGAGGGGTAAGAAAGGCACCGAGTATCAAACGATACACGAACCACTGACCGCGGAACTTTGGAAAGAACACTTAGACGGTAAAATTCGTATAGGTATTAAACCTGAGTTAGAGGGTAAGTGTATTTGGGGGTGTATTGATGTTGACCCTCACAGCTATACTAGTTTTTCTTCTAAAAAATATATAGATATAATAAGAAAATATAAGCTACCTTTGATTGCTGTTAAATCTAAGTCAGGTGGTTTACATATTTTTATTTTCTTTACTGAATGGGCAGATGCTACTAAAGTATCTAGAAAACTTTCTCAAATTAATGAGCAATACTTTCAAGCTCAAGAAGTTTTTCCATGTAACAAAATGCTTAACATGCCTTACAACGATCAAGAAGCCACTATGGAACACGCTTATGATGATAACAGTAATGCACTTTTAATTGGTCGTTTTTTAAAACTTGCCGAGCAGAAAAAAATAAAACCACAAGAATTTTATGACTATAAAGTACAAGAGTATGATGTTGAATCTGAGTGGAGTCAGTACCCACCCTGCGTACAAAAATTAATACAAGAAGGTTGGGCAGGTAACAACCGCAACAATTATTTATTTAACGTGCTTGTTCTTGAAATGAAAAAAAACAATGCACTAACAATTCAACAGATAGAAGAGACAGCTCAAGACAGAAATTCTACTATTTTTAAAACCCCGTTAGATAGAAATGAGGTAACTTCTATAGCAAAGTCAGTGCATAAATCTGGTTATGAGTTTCAATGTCCACCTAAACATCCAGAATTTCAACCTATCTGTAATAAAGATTTATGTAAAACTAGAAGGTTAGGTATTGGGGAAGCAATACCAGAAATTATAGATAGCTTTAAAAACATAACTTACATACAAGATCCAAAAAATACTTCTTACACATTCGACTTTAAAGAACAACATGTTATAGTATTACCAGAGGATATGAAAGACGAAAAATCCTTTAGAGTCAAGTTGTTACGACATAGAATATTTTGGATGACCTTACCAAAATCAAGAAAGGGGCCCGACCCTTTTGAGTTGTTAATGAAAGGTATTGTTGAAAAAGCAGAGGAAGATAAAGAACATACATATGAGGATACACTTGAAGAAGAGAGGTATCAAGCATTGAAAGACTTTTTTGAATCGCATATGGAGCAGGATAAGTTTGATAAACTTAAAGATGGTTATGTTATTTTAGATTCTAAAACTAATTTTTGTTATTTTAAAAAAATTACTTTAGACAGGTTTTTAAAGAAAAGTGGTACAAGAGTTTTTGCTAGCACAACTGAAGCTATTCGTTTATTAGGTTGTTCTAGAAAAGATTATCACGAGGGTGAGAAGAATGTTTGGTGTGTAGAAATGCCTACCTTTGTAACCCATAAAATAATTAAGCAGAAAGTAGTAAACAAACCTAGTGAGATGGATGATGACTATCACAGAAAGTTCAGGAATTCAAAAACAAAAACTACTGCACCAGAAGACCATTAAGATATTTGGTCCTCCTGGAACTGGTAAAACCTACACTCTTATTGAAAGAGTGTTGAAAGGTTATCTGAACAAAGGTGTTCACCCTAAAGACATTGCCTTTATTTCTTTTACTAACAAAGCTGTAAACACAGCACGAGATAGAGCTTTAAATACTTTTTCTAATTTTAGTATAGAAGATTTTGCAAGGTTTAAAACTTTACATAAATACTGTCGTCAATACTTTGAAGAAGAAGTATTTGATCCTAAAAACTGCATGTTGGATTATGCCATGGAAGCTAAAATAATTAAAACATCAGATTCAAGATTAGCGGATGATAATTTTACTTACAAAGATTGGTCGTTGGGTGTGTATGATAAAGCAAGAAACATGTTACAAGACCCACGGCTCGTATACAAAAAAGAATCTTATAAAAAAGATAATTTGGATGTGTTTTGTAGAAAAATATCAACTTACGAACATTACAAAAAAGAATCTTTTATAGATTTTACCGACATGATTCAAAGGGCTATTGATGAAGTAAACTTTCCACCACTAGAAGTTTTAATTCTTGATGAAGCACAAGATTTTACCCCACTACAATGGTCTGTATTGTATAAAATGGCAGACAATGTAAAGAGAATTTATTTAGCAGGAGACGATGATCAGGGTATTTATCGTTGGAATGGGGCAGACCCTAAATATTTTACTGAGTATTTTCCAGGTCGAAAAGTTATATTAAGACAAACTAGAAGATTTGGTAAAGATATTCATCATTTTTCTGAAATTATTAGACGCGGTATAGTTGATAGCGTTGAGAAAGATTATGACTATTTGGACAAAGAAGGCTCTGTTAAAAGGTATTTAAACTTTAATGAAGTGCCTATTGGTGAGTTAGCAGGAACTTGGTATATACTTGGTCGGGTTAATGAAACTGTTAATGAGTTAAGAATGTGTGCTAAAGATTCAGGTTTGTATTATGCGGATAACAGAGGTAATAAATCTTTTGATATAAAACAATGGAGAGCAATTAAAGCTTGGACTACTTTAAGTAATGACAAAAAAATATTTAAAAAAGAAGCTGAGAATATGTATCGTTATATTAGGGAGTTAAAAGCTCCTAAATATCGAACACCTAAATTTTGGATGAACACTTCGGATCATGAAGAATTAAGTTTTGTAGATTTAGTTGATTATTGTGGTTTAGATTTAGATGTAGAACATCAAATTTTAGCTTGGTTTGATATTTTAAAAAGAAACTTTACACCTAATCAAGTGGCTTACTTTATAAGATTGTTAGAGCGTTATGGACAAAAAACTTTAGATGAAGAACCTGATATAATAATAGATACAATACATTCGGTGAAAGGTGGGGAAGCAAATAATGTTTTACTTTATTCAAAAGCTAATTGGCCCTCTGCTTTTGTTAATAAAAATAATACACAACAATCTGATGAAAAAAGAGTTATTTACACAGGTGTTACCAGAGCAAAAGATAGTTTACATATTTTATCAACAGATCATAAGTTTAATTACCCTATTGGGGAAGACTATTTAATTTTTTTACAGGAGAGTAAAAATGTCTAATTTACAATTAACTTTTAATTTTAAAAAGCACATTTGGTCAGCCCCAAGCGAATATAAGGATCTTTCGCAGTATGACGAAATAGCAATAGATTTAGAGACTAGAGACGAAGGTATTAACGCAGGACTCGGTGCAGGTTGGGCTACTAATAATGGTGAAGTCATTGGTTTTGCCGTTGCCGTTGAAGGGTGGCAAGGCTATTTTCCATTTGCCCATTTTGGTGGTGGTAATTTAATTAAAGAGCAAGTTATAAAGTACATGAAAAGTGTTTGTAGTTTACCTGCGGTAAAAATATTTCATAATGCTCAATATGATGTAGGTTGGCTAAGGGCTATGGGTATTGAAGTACAGGGCGAGATTATAGATACCATGGTTGCGGGTGCTTTAATTGATGAAAATCGTTTTAGTTATACTTTAAACTCTTTATCTAAAGATTATTTAGGTGAACTCAAAGCAGAAACTGATTTGGTAGAGGCCGCAAAGCAACACGGGGTCGATCCGAAAGGGGAGATGTGGAAGTTACCTGCGGAACATGTTGGTTTTTACGCGGAACAAGATGCACGGCTCACGCTTATGCTGTGGCAGAGGTTTAAAAGTGAAATCTATACGCAAAGTTTAGAAACCATTTGGGGTTTAGAAAAAAGTCTTTTGCCTATTATTATTGAAATGAGAGAACAGGGTATAAGAGTAGATACTGAGAAATGTTCAAAGTTACAAGACACTTTTAAAAAACAAGAAAAGGCTACATTACAAAAGATAAAGAAACTGGTTGGTCAAGATATTGATATTTGGGCGGCAAGGCAAATAGGTTTTGCTTTTGATAAGTTAGGTATTGATTACCCAAGAACAGCTAAAACAGACGAACCAAGTTTTACACAAAATTGGTTAAATAATAATCCTAATGAGATTAGTAAACTTATTGTTCAGGCCAGAGAGATAAACAAATTTCACAATACTTTTTTAAACTCTATTATGAAATTTGAACATAAAGGTAGAATACACGCTGAGATTAGGCAAATTAAAAATGATTTTGGTGGCACAGTAAGTGGTCGATTGTCTATGTCTAATCCTAACTTACAGCAGTTACCTGCAAGATCTAAAGAGTTTGGCCCAATGGTACGAAGTTTGTTTTTGCCTGAAGAAGGTTGTCAGTGGGGTAGTTTTGATTACTCACAACAAGAACCACGTTTAGTGGTACATTACGCATCTTCTATTGGTGAGGGTTATGCAGGTTCTCAGGAATTAGTAGAAGCTTACGCTAATGCTGATGCAGACTTTCATCAAACAGTGGCAGATTTGATTGGTATTGAGCGTAAACAGGCTAAAACAATAGGTTTAGGTTTAATGTATGGCATGGGTAAGAACAAATTAGGCACTATGTTAGGTGTAAACCCTGACGAAGCTCATGATTTAATCAACAAATACAACACTAAAGCACCATTTGTCAAAGCTTTATCAGATAGATGTATGCAGAAAGCGTCCTCAGAGGGTATAATTCGCACTAAATTAGGTAGAAAATGCCGTTTTGATATGTGGGAGCCAAAAGACTTTGGAATCCACACAGCAGAACGTTTTGACAATGCTTCAGCTAAATATGGGGCTCAAAATATAAAAAGAGCTTTTACTTATAAAGCTTTAAACCGTCTTATTCAAGGTAGTGCCGCAGATCAAACTAAACAGGCAGTCGTTGATTGTTACAAAAAAGGATTTACTCCTATGCTTCAAATACACGATGAACTTTGTTTTAGTATTAAAAATGATAAAGAAGTTAAAATCATTAAAAATACTATGGAAAATTGTATAGAGTTAAAAGTTCCTAGTGTAGTCGATATTGCTTTAGGTAAAGACTTTGGCGAGGCTAGCTAATTTTTTCTTGACATATCTTATCTAGCTGTAATAAAATAAGCTCTATGAGTAATAATATAAACCAAGCGATTTTAGAAGATCTTTATGAAGACGGCCTAGAACAAGGTCTTTCTGAAGAAGAAGCGGCAAAATACGCTATGAAAAAATTTGAAGAAATAGGAGCTTTAGAAAAAAATTATGAGTAAAAAAGATGAAGAAATTAAAGAAACATGTACTGAAGATAGAGATGATCAACAGTTACAAAACAACAATGACGAAAATTTAAAGTGGATTGAAGAAGAGCGACAAAAACTTTTAAATGAATTACAAAAGGAGTATAACAATGGATGTAACTAAATGGAAAAGTGTAGCAATAACAGTGGAAGATTATGCTATTTTAAAAAGTTTATGTAATAAAGAGTTTCGTAAACCTGCGGCCTTTGTCAGCATGTTATTAAAAGGTTATGTTGAGAAACGAGCTAAAGGAAGTAAGATTAAACCAGAAACTTTTATAAAAAAACTTTTAGTGGAAAATAAAGATGTTAATTGAGCGAGTTTGGGCAATGCCTTCTCACAAAACTTTTGAAATACCACCTATTGCAAAACTAATAGAGGCCGAGTTAGGGTACACTTTTGTGGACCCTTTCCCCTACCCTTATAAACAAGATGCAATTGAGTATTTAAAAACCATACCGTCTGAATCAGTGGAGTCTCTTGCTTTTGATCCGCCTTATTCACAACGACAGTTGAAAGAAATGTACGAAGGTAATGGTCTTGCTTTAGACAACCCAATGAACGCTTCTTACTGGTCTAATTGTAAAAAAGAGATAGGTAGAATTGTTAAAAAAAATGGCAGGGTTATGTCTTTTGGTTGGAATAGTGGGGGTGTTGGTAAAAAATATGGTTTCAAGTTGAATCGTATTTTACTCGTGGCTCACGGTGGTCAACACAACGACACCATTTGCACTGTGGATATTAAACAATAGTGCCTAAAGTTAAACTAAAGAAAAATGAAACCTTTAACACTTTAATTAAAAGGTGGCTAAGAGCCGTACAAAAAGCTAATATCATGAAAGAACTTAAACGAAGAGAGTATTACGATAAAAACAAATGATAAAAAGAATACATGTTAATCAACATATCATAAAGAAAAATGCTAAAACAGGTGAAAGAGAGCCTGTCATAACTGTTAAAACTTCAAAACAAAATGTTTATGGACACACCGTTGAAGTACAGGGGGCCTCAAAAGTTGTTTACTCTCCTGATAAGCCATTGTCTTGTGGTGCAAAAGTTTGGATGGAAACTAAAGAACTTTGTATTGTAGACAACGGGAAAGAAAAAATAAAAGTTATTTAGCCATACCATACCACACCATATACGGTCAAGAACTAGACATTTTTATGCCATATGAGAAAATAAGTATATGGCAAGTAAAAAAACTACAAATTGGGACGAATTATTAGAAACTGATGTATTTGCAACAGGTCTAGCAAATCCGTCAGATCTAAGCCCTGATGATTTACATGCTTTTGTTGAATCAATTTATCAAGATTATATCTTTTATAAAGAACAAAAATATGATACATATGTAATTAAACTTTATGAGACCATATTATCTCATTTAATTAAAACATATGGACATTGAAATAATTGAGTGATTTTACCGTAACACAAACTTATCAACTTTCTCCAGACGCTTTAGCTTTTCCTGAGTTAAAGCCAGAAGAACGTTTATGGCGTAGTGTAGTCATAACTGCTTTAGAGGACTCTCGTATCACACATTCTGACCGTAAACATTCCATAGCAAAACTTAAAGCTCATAATTGGATTTTAAATAACACTTCTAATTTTTTTGACATATGTTGTTGGGCGGGATTAGATCCTGAAGTCATTCAAGGTAATTATCGCAAAAGTTTAAAAAAAGGTATGGTTACCTTTAATAAAAAACAAATACTTTGGTTTCAATATGACAGGGTGTATCAAAGACTTAAAGAAAATTTAGATGTAGAAGAAAAAAAACATATACGAAGACAAGTAAAAAATATGCGGGTTAAAATATATCAAACTTCTGAAGAAATTTTGAATGAAACGTTTATATCTTTTTTGTTTTAAAAAAGGGAATGGAAAGGTAGCCTTGTACTTTCAATCATTCTAAAATTAAATGAAGACTTCTTCCCATTCCAATGGGGGTTGTTATGTTAGTAACTCCTTATTATTACCTAATAATCACATGTTTGTAAACCCCTTGTACCATATTGATATTTAAGTTATTTTTACATTTATGGGTAGAACTACAGACAAAAGTAATTATGTTGAATTAACAGATGAGTTTTTAAAAACTTGGAAACCTGATTTTCAAGGAAAAAGAAACATTTACGTTCGAGATACCGTACAAAAAAACCTATTGTGTAATGCGAGTAAAAAAGGATCACATAGTTTTGGGTTTGATTACGCTTTAAAAGGTGTTCATAAATCAAAGGTCATTGGCTATTACCCCGCTATGTCGATTCAAGACGCACGGATCAGGGTACAAGAATGTGAAAAATTGGTAGCTCAAGGGTTAAGCTATGATGATGTTTTTGAAATAGAACGATTACCGAGCATGATTTATTTTTTAGAAAATTCTCAGGGGCATATAAAAATAGGTAAAAGTAATGATTGGGTAAATAGAGTTAAACAACTTGTTTTATCAACAGAGGGGGTAAGATTAATTGGTATTCGTTTAGAAACAGATATTTTTAATGAAACTAGATTGCACAATCTATATCAAGCTTTTCGTTTTACAGGCAACGAGTATTTTGTAGATGAAAAAGGTTTTATTAAACAACTTATTACTCAAGCGGTTGTTTATAATGTTTCAGAAGAACAACTTAATAAAATGATTCAAAGTCAAGAAAGGGTTATCTATCATAAATAACCCTTTTTTTCGAGGTACTTTGGGTAGGGGCTATCTAAATAAACGCGAATATAAGCCCCTGAGAAAGCCGTTTTTTTGCAAAATCTTCTTAATCATCTAATTTAGTTATTAAATTCGTGGTTTCATATTCTTTTACTTGTTCACCTCTCGTAATTCCTATATTAGCTTTACCCCAAGCTTCTTCTTCATTGTTAGCATCTACAGTATAAGTAGTAACAATTACTTTTTCTTCTTCAAAGAAATAACTATTCATTTACATCTCCTTACCGCTACTACTAAATTAATAGACCTTGCAATAGTGTGCCTTACGTCATTAAGATGTCTACTGACAAATTTTTCTACTTGTGGATCATGTTTATGACTGGCCACCATAGCCATTAACTCTTTTAATTTATCATGAGCGTCTTGCGAAAGCTCAGTAAGTTTTTTTAAATCATCGCGTCTATCTATATCTACTACTTTTTTATTTACTTTTTTTACTTTTTTCATATCATACTCCATATTGGTTATTTAATATATTTTACTTACACTTGCTTTTTTGTTGACAACTTTATAGCCGTCAATAAAAATTGGTTCTTGGTTTTTAAAAATAAATTCTATGCCTAATGCTTTTTGCACTATCATAATAGTATCCATAGCCATAGGTTCTCGTTCATCTAGCTCGTACCAATTCTCATCACCGTTTTCATCAACGGCCACGTCCCACGAATCAGGGTTCAAGGCGGTTACCATAAGAACATCATTATTCAACATGTAAGCCGTGTTGATCTTCGTTAAAAAAACAATTCGTTGTTTTTTGTTAATCCCGTCTTCGGTAACGTATCTATCTTCGGTTATTGTCATTTTGCACCTCTCTTGCTATTTCATATATGCCATTAAACCTGTATCTACCATAAATAATATCCTCTAAGTTTTCTTTAACCCATTCTTCAATAAATACTTTAGGTATAGAAAAATCTTCATTGTCTTTCATATCTGTAATCACACATTTAATATTCTCACTAACTTTCATCATTCACCTCTCTTATTTCGTGTAAAACATCTTGAATATCATCACAAGTTTGTTGAAAATCATAATTGTCAAATCTTGACACAAGTTCTAGCCAATGCTCTTGTTTAAGTTCTTCATCACATCCTTTAACATCATCATAAGTCCAATAAACACTAATGATTTCATCATCTAAATGGTTATACTTTTTTAATCGTTTTATCAGTTCTTTAACTTTCATCATTCACCTCTCTCTAGTTTTTCAATACAATTCCAACAGTAAAAACCCTCGTAATGTTCATCATGTATGCAAGGATATGGTTTACCTTCAATTTCTTCTGTAATTTCTGTTGCATACAAGAATGATTTTTCACATTTCTCGCAAATTCTTTTGTCATCAAATACAGGTTTATTTGCATAACTCATCATTCACCTCCTCTACGTAAGTATTACAATCATCACCATAATCTGTGCCTAAAAAGGTAGATTTAAACCTTTTACCTTTCTCACCCCCTAAATAGGTATAATTATCTGTTAAGCTACAACCTTGAGCTATTTCCATAACCTCATCTTTTGATAGTTTTACATCACTTTCCACATTAAATGCTCTTACATCAACAGAACTTTCTTCATATATATATTTATATTTACTCATCATTCACCTCTCTTAGTTAAAAATACCAAAATCAACTGCTTGAACTTGTCGTCTTGCAATTTCAATTGGTACTGCGTTTTTTTGTGCATTGGTTGCCCATTGCGTGAATACTACATTATCTTTTCTTCTACCTCGTGCCGTTACATAACCAATCCCGCTTGAGTGTGGTTGAATACGATCAACCGATACATTGGTCATAGGTCGTAAATCCCCCGAATCTGCATCCCAATGAATAAAAGTAAACGGCTCACCCGTATAATAATCATTACGTCCATAAGCACTTACATATTTGAGGTAATAAGCCCAAAACTTTTCCCAACCCGTACTGGTTTTAGTATCTACAAACGAACAAGCAATATCATTTTCTCGTACTCTGGTTTTCATAGAATTGTATAAACCGCGAACAAAACGTTGTTCATTGCCATTCATTCTTTCTATAAGAATCACGGCTCTTTTTTCCTCATTCAATCTTTTTGTAACTTTTTTCCCTTTAGGTGTTTTGTTGTACGCGTTTTTCTTTTTCTTAATTTCTTTTGAGTTTTTGTCATAATACTGCTCAGAATAAACTTTGATTGTTTTCTTACCTTTTCTAGTTTTACTATATTTTTCTTTTGCTTTTTTTCTAGACTTTTTACCGTCGGGACTTTTACCCCATAACTGACGATAAGCCTTGCGGTATTCCGCATAAGTCGCAAAGTCGTTTCTATCTAAACCCATTTTATCTTTCATTTTTAACCCCCTTGTTGATATAAATAAGCATAATCAAATAAAGCATCTACATATAGTTTTTCTCTGTCAAAATGTTTGTAGACTTCATAATGATTAATACCCTCTGCAATACAATGTTCTATATCTACTTCAACCCATTCGTTTTCATCTTCGTGTTTGGTGAATAAAATATCTCCGTCAAACATATAATGGCAACCGTGTGGCTCATATTTAAGTATTTGTTTATCTTTCATCATTACACCCCCTTGTTATTTGGTTATGTGTCCACGTTTCTTCTTCTGTCCAATAATTAAATTCTCCCTCTATATTCTTATCATCTTCCCCCCATATTTCCGTACCGTTGTAAGCATTCCAACGTTTTATGAGTTTTAGTTTTTCTTTTTTAAATAACATCGTTCCCCCTTTCTATAATTGTTATTTGGTTTTGTATGTGTTCTAAATCCTCTTGTGTAACCTCAGTCGGTTCATCTAATAAACAAGCGATAGATATACTTAATTCATTAACAGCTTTTTTTAATTCACTCATCTTCTTTCCTCATTATTGTTGTTAAATTAGTTGAACCACACGATACACAACAATCAGTCATTTGTGCTACTTCTAGCCACGAATAACTTTGCTCTGAATCAAATTCAAGTTGTGTTATACCCTCATCACTTCCGCAATCTTTACAAATTATTACATCACTCATCATTCCCCCTCTCTTATTTCATGTAGAGTAGAGTGAACATCATCACAAGTTTGTTGAAAATCATAATTGTCAAATCTTGACACAAGTTCTAGCCAATGCTCTTGTTTAAGTTCTTCATTATTGTAGCGAACATCTTCATAGCTCCAATATGCTACAATAATTTCATCATCTAAATTGTTATACTTTTTTAATCGTTTTATCAGTTCTTTAACTTTCATCATTCCCCCTTTGTTGATTGATATGATTCTGGCATACATTCAATAATACTTTCTTTCATTCCCCCTTTTTCTAGCCAATGAGTTTGTTCTACATCTGGGGCAAACTCCCTTTCAACAATGCTTAGTTTTCCGTCCACATTATCAAGCCAATAAACCCCATTATCACCGTTGTCGGTATCTGCTCGTCTATAAATATTTATGCCACAAGATAGCTCACCACCCAAAGCATTACAGATTATCTGCGTTAGCCTTGCTAGTGCATAACTTGAATCTTCTGCCCCTCGCATTCCTAATTCATTATGTACATCTAAAAAACTTTGCACACTATCTCGCCCACCGTTCCAATGTAAATAAAGGCACGGGGTATTTTCTTTTTCTGTATACTTGTCTTTTATTGCTATAACTGCTCTATTTCCCATTTTTTCTATCCTCATTAAAAGTGGGGGTATTGCTACCCCCGTTAATATTAAAGAACTCTGTCTAATAACTGATAAGGCACGTTCCATGTACCTATTTCGGTTTTGATTT
>CAACVD010000388.1_pt1 | contig 19020 bp, 27 predicted proteins | sample 2381771 | NCBI WGS metagenome assembly CAACVD01 (sample SAMEA5211965, study PRJEB30684) | marine metagenome | biome: Marine; feature: Epipelagic; material: Water | collected 2015-10-15 | depth 15 m | reverse complement strand
AGACTTATTGTGCTTTTAACCTTTTTTCCAGGAACTTGTTAAACATCCTGCTTGCACTCTTAGGTGTAATAACACCGCTCTTAACTGCCTGCACTAACATTGCTCTATATGTTGCAACTGTCATGTTAACCTCCATATACACTGTGCCAGTTGTTGATAATCTGCATAGTAGCAGGACTTGATAACACCTGCACAAGGCATATAGTGGGTTCCTGTAACTGTTCCTGACACCAGTTAACAACATTTACCAGTGTTTCTTCATTTACTGTATTATAGTCCATTGTGTTTTCTCCTTTTTGCTTAACACAACTACACACTAGCAGTTGTAAATAACAGTGTCAACACAGTTTGTAAAAAAATTTCTAAGGCCTATAGCCTTGTTAAATACAGTTGGAAGGGCTGGGAGTCTTCTCCCGGGGGGAGTTCTTCTGGCCTGGTGCCTCCTTGTGCCGGGCCTTTTTACTTTGCTAAATATACATAACACAAGGAGACAAATTATGAAAAACTTACCAGTCGAACTTAAACCCTTAGCAAAAAGCCTAAATGCTATTGCTCAGTTGTGGTTTATATACTTGTTTTTAACATGGGGCTATGATCTAGTTACTTGGGTTACAAAAACACTGGCCGCACCATTTGTAGGAGGAGTATAATGGCACATGCCGCACAATTCAATATGAATGCTAATGCTGGTGCTGATTTCAGCCGCAAGTTTAAACTAAAGGATGGTTCTGGTAACACAGACATCTCCGCATATACACTTACAGCAAAAGCAAAACAACATCACACCAAGACAACTGGTTCAGTTAGTTTTACACTAACCAAAACCAATGCAAGTCATGGTGAATTTACAATGAGTCTAACAGACACACAGACTGCTAGTATGACTCCTGGCACATGGAGTTATGATTTAAAAGCAGATGATGGCAGTTCAGACACACAAACCCTTATTAGAGGGTATTTTATTGTGGAGCCTAACATAGCATAATGGGTAAAGTATACACACATGATCCTGAATATTCAGATTACAACAGTGGCAACACTGCGGCTGAACATTCCAATGGACAATACACATTAATCACAGTGCCTACACCTGTTGTATATGTTATAACACACAAAAAAGAAATAGACTCAATTACAATAAGCGAGGCATAATGGCTGTTATTAGAGTTAATGGTACATCAACAGGAAACTTTCCTACTGGCGGCGATGTCAGTGGCGAAATAAGTTTATCAAACAAAAGCATTAATGATCTATCAGATGTAAACACTACAGGTGTTGCCAATGGTAAAATCCTAAAGTATGATTCAAGCACAAGCAAATTTATAATTGGACAAGACACTGACACAGGTATTTCAAATGTTGTGGAAGATACAACACCACAGTTAGGTGGTGACTTGGATATAAATGCAAAAAAATTTACAAATAGTGGCGCAGGTTCATTTATATTTGAAAGATCAAGCACATCAGAGACAGCAGGTGTTGTAGTTGCAAGTAAGAATGTTGGAGGCAGTGGTGATCTAACACACAGAGTCCCATACTTCTTTAACATTACAGATGGTTCAGCAAGCCATACATTTGCAAACATACATGCCCGCAGAGAAGGCACAAGTGAAAGATATATTACACTATCAACATTTGATGATGACACAACAAACAGAAAAGATGTTTTAGAAGTATTCAGAACCAGTGCTGACAAATATGGTGCTACACTATCAGGCACACTTGATGTTACTGGTGCCGCAGGTGAAGGTGATGTTGTGGATATACTGGGAGACTATACTGGCTCAGCAGGAAATGTAGCCAATGCCGCAGATGTTCTAGTATTAACAAAGAAGCACAATACAACAAGCAGACTTACAGGCATAAAGTTTAAGAGTGCTGATAGTTCAAACACTCATCACAATCACAGTATCACAAGTAGAAGAACAGGCACTGGTGTTAATGACAAGTTCTTCCAGATATTTGAACATGATGATGACAATTCAGATCAACCAGTTGAACTTGTTAAATTTAAGAAGAATCTTGCCTTTACAACCAGCAACAACCTTGCTGAATTGCAAATGACAGGAAGAATTAACCTAACTGTTTCAGATGCAGATGCTATGCCCAATTCAAACAGAACAACTGTAAGTATGGATGGCACAACTACTACAAGTCACAATATGTTAACAGGTATGGCAGACTTTGGCACAAGTTCAATGACTGATGGTGCAGAAATAACTTTTACTGGTGACATTACAAATGATGCAATAGGCGGTGCCAGTTCACCTAGAAGAATTGGCCAAATTGTATTTCATTATGGTAATACAGAAACAGACAATGCGGTAATGATAGAATCACAGGAACATGATCAGACATTGCAGACCAAGTTTACAGTTGATGGACATAGAGCAAAAGTTGATACAAAGCCTATTGGACTTGCAAACTTAACAACAACACAAAGAAATGCACTAACAGCGGCTAATGGAGATGTAATCTACAATACCACTGATAGTAAAATACAAGCCTATGCAGGCGGATCTTGGGTAAACCTACATTAAGGAGTTTAGTGACCAAGCACTAGAACAAGACAATGACAGAAGCAAACAAAGACACAATGCAATTTGCAAACACAGCAGACATTGAAGAACAAGAGGCACAACTTTTAGGCATAGACATTCAGGCACAAGATTCAAAATACATTAAAGAACAAAAATTCAACCAACAATTGACAGAAACTGCTCAAAAAGAACCTGAGTTTGCTCCTGAAGAGGAACCACAAACAGAAGAGACTAGAGGCAGAAAGAAGATTGAACTTGATGAAGATCTACTATTCAAACTTTGTGAATGTCATTGCACAGTAAAAGAATTAGCATACATCATGGGTGTAAGTGCATTCACCTTGAGAAACAGATACCAACATGTCATGGACAGAGGCTTTGCCGCTGGTAAAATGAGACTAAGAAAAGCACAGTATTCAAAAGCACTAGAAGGCAATCCAGTCATGCTCATTTGGTTAGGTAAAAATGTCCTTGGACAAAAAGATGATCCTACAAATGGAGAAGAAGATTTGCCATTACCATGGGTAGACTAAAAAATGAAAAAAGAATGGACAGAAGTTACAGACAAGAACACATCAGACATTGCTGAAATCAAAACTGATATTCAAACAATAAAGACTAATCATCTTCATCATCTTGAGAAGGATGTATCAGACATCAACAAGAGGTTGGAAAAGATTGACAACAGAATATGGTGGGTGCTGGGCTTATTAGTAGCAAGTGGCATCATAGGAATGTTAAAAGGAGGAGTTTAACATGGCAAAGAAGCGCGGTGGAAACAAGGACAAGAAAAAAGGAAAGTGATATTGACTGGGCAGGATATTTCAATTCAATCAGAGATGTCTGTCCATGGTCAGCACCTGCTTTCAATAAAGATAGAATATCCATACAAGTTTGGAAGGGTGAACCAAGGGACTTGGAGGATTGTCTGGCAATAGTATATGTTCACAAACATGCTAGTGCCAGAGTATTAAACAAGATTGCAGATAGGATGATGTCTGCTAGGCCAGCGGAAGAATGGTTATTCAGTCATCCTAAATACAAGGGACACAGCACACCAGTGCCTGTGTTAATTCAACAAGACCTTGCACAACTCTCTAGGGCAAGGCAAAAAGGAGAGAAGATATGAGTGTTCCAGTAGGACAAAAGGTTACTACAATGCCAGCAGGGCTTGCAGTATCCGCAGGTAGATTTAATGATCTTCAACTAAAAGGAAGATCAGGACTCAACTCAGCAGTTGGGTCATCACATGAAACAGTATGCACACAGGGCGGGCTTAACAACTTGCTTTCATCGGCAGAAGTTTTAAAAATTAGTTCAGCAGATGCCAATGACACAAACTCAGGTGGCACAGGTGCTAAAAAAGTAAGAATTGAAGGCATCAATGAAAATGGTGAACTTGTAAAAGAAGATGTAAACTTAAATGGCACAGGTGTTGTTACAACATCAGGTCAATTTCAACACATCAACACAGTAAGAGTTCAGAAGGCAGGATCAGGTGGTGTGAATGCTGGTAAGATTAGCATTTTTGCCAATGATGGTTCAACAGTATTAGGTGAAATTACAGCAGGTGAAAACCAGTCACAGTCAGCACACTATGCGGTGCCAACAGGACATACTGCTTACCTAACAAGTTTCATGACAGCATCAACTGAACCAGCACTAGTGAGTGTTTGGGTTCAACCAAACAGCAACTTACCTTACTTTCAGAAACTAACAGTGGTTGTTACTGCTGGTTCTGGAAATATTTACCAGTTGCCAAATCCATTCCCAATCCCAGGTGGTGGTAGAATGGAATTTAGAGCCAAGAAGATTGGTTCAACAGATGCAATAGTAAGTTCAGACTTTCAGATTCTGTTAGAGACTGACTAATGCCTTACAAGCCAAATAAAATGATGATTGCAGATGCAAAAAGAGCAATCGCCTATAATGAGAGTGCAACACCTTCACAAAGGTGGGGCACTCCTACAGGCAGGCGCAGAGCAGGACAAATTGCTAGGGGCGAAGCCCTAAGTGATGACATCATTGTTAGAATGTTTTCATTCTTGAGTAGACAAAAACAAAACTATGATAGATATGTTGGCGCTGACAAAAAAGGCAAGGGCTACTATGCTTACCTTGGTTGGGGAGGCCCTAGTGCTTTGCCCTGGGCAGAGGACAAGATTAGGAAAATAAGAGCCGCGGAATCTGGCGGAGCAAAAAGAAGAGGATAAAAATGCCACTTACCCCCACTCAGCAAATAGTGGCTGATGATACAAATCGCTTCAAGGTAGTCTGTGCAGGGCGCCGATGGGGCAAGAGTTGGTTAAGCATTAGAGAGATGTGCAAGGCGGCAAGTAAGCCTGGCAAAAAAGTCTATTATGTTGCACCAACTTACAGGCAAGCAAAAACCATTATATGGGATGAACTTGTCAATAAACTAACACAAGTTAGATGGATAAAGAAAGTAAATGCTACTGAACTTACTGTCAAACTTAAAAATGGAAGTAGTATTTCTCTAAGAAGTGCAGACAATTATGAAAGTTTAAGAGGCATTAGTATAGATTATCTTGTTTTAGATGAATGTTCTGATATAGATGTCGCTTGTTGGAGCGAGGTGTTAAGACCTGCTCTTGCTGACAGGCAAGGACATGCTTTGTTCATATCCACACCCAAAGGTTATAATTGGTTTTATGATTTGTGGGCAGGCGCACCAACAAATAAGAACTGGGAGAGTTTCCAGTTTACAACTCTTGAAGGCGGCAATGTTCCTGAAGAGGAAGTTGAATCCGCAAAAGCAGAGTTGGACCCAAGAACATTTGAGCAGGAGTTCCTTGCTTCATTTGTAAACTTTTCAGGTGTTGTGTATTATGCATTTGAAAGAGAAAGAAATGTTAAAGAGATAGAACCACAGGTAACCAAAAGAGATGTGTTACATATTGGAATTGACTTTAACACTTCACCCATGTCAGCAGTGATAGCCAATTGGGATGGCTTGACAATGCATGTGTTTGATGAAATAGAAATAAGAAACTCAAACACATATGAATTGTGTGAAGAAATTAGTAAAAGATATCCTAACAGTAGGATCATTGCTTACCCAGATGCTTCAGGTGCAAACTCAAAGACATCAGCAATGAATACTGACCACAACATTTTGAGACAGTATAATTTTGTGGTAAAAACAGCAAGAGTAAATCCTCCTGTTATTGACAGGGTTGCCAGTGTTAACACTGCACTCTATAACAAGGTTGGAGAAACTAGATTAACTATTGCACCAAAGTGTAAAAGTTTAATCAAGTGTTTGGATAAACAAACCTATGTTGAGGGAACAAGGAAACCAGACAAGACAGCAGGGCTAGATCACATGGTTGATGCCGCTGGATATCTAGTTTGGGGACTGATGCCTATTAGAAGGCCAACTCAACACAGCAAAGGACCGGAGTTGTTTGCTCACTATTAAGTATAAATAACTATAGTAATTACCTAGGAATAATAAAATGAAGGCTGAAGATTTATTAAACACACATGCCGCTTATAGGGAGACTGCAAAAGAAGCAGACTTTTTCTATAGAAGTTATGTGGGTGGAAAGTTATACCAAAAGGGTGAATATTTAATCAAATATCTTGGTGAGGATAACACACCCGGAGATTCATATGGCAAAAGAATATCAGCCACACCCTTAGATAATCATGTGAAAACAACTGTAGACATTTACAGTTCTTTCATATTTAGACATTTACCAAAGAGGACATTAGGACCATTGTATACCAATCCTAGTGTTCAACAGTTCATGAAGAACACAGATCAAAATGGCATGGGCCTAGATTCATTTATGAAAAGCATAAATGACATGGCGCTTGTTTTAGGATCTGTATGGCTACTAGTAGATAAGCCAAATTATGCGGTATCAAGTGCCGCTGAAGCAGAAGCATTGGGAATCAAACCTTATGTTTGTGCTTACACACCACAAAATGTTTTGGATTGGGAATACCAGAAGAGCATTAGTGGTAAACAAGAACTTGTCTACATAAAAGTATTGGAACATGAAAACAAAACACAGAGTAGTGTAACAGAGTGGTATACAGACAGAATTGTAAAGTCAATAGTGACTAAAGATAGTTTTGGAGAAGTAACAGGTGTTATTAGCAGTGAAGAATATACCAACCCGCTTGGTATGATTCCTTTCATTCATTATGCACCTCTACCAGCACCAACAAAAGGTGTAGGTTATAGCCTAATTGGTGATGTTGCTTATGCACAAAAATACATCTACAACCTATTGTCAGAATTAGAACAGAATATTAGAATTAGTGGTCACCCTAGCCTAGTAAAAACACCAAGCACAAGAGCAAGCGCCGGTGCTGGCGCAGTCATTGAAGTTCAAGAGGACATGGAACCTGGATTGAAGCCTTACTTACTTCAGCCATCAGGCAGTTCAATTGATGGTATCCTGGATGCTGTTGACAAAATTGTTCATTCAATACACAGAATGACTCATACTAGTGCGGTGCAAATTATGCGAGGATCACCTATGTCAGGTGTTGCCTTACAAACTGAGAGACAACTGTTAAACACAAAGTTGGCACAAATTAGTCAGAGCCTAGAAGAAACAGAACAGAAGATATGGAAACTATTTTTTGTCTGGCAGGCTGTTGATGCGCCGGCAGAGTTTAGCATTGACTATGCACAGTCATTTGATATCAGAGATGAACATGCAGATTTAGAACTGTATAGGAAAGCATTAACAACAGTTAGTGATCCTAAGTTTGTTGAAGAAATGAATGTGAAAGTGGCAGAGTTGCTTATTGAAGATGAGCAAAAACTGTCAGAAGTGACAACCAGTATCACAACACCCATAGCACCTGATGCAGATCCGGTTGCTATGAATCATCCTACAACTACAAGTGAAAACAGGGCAGATCATATCCGCCAAATGCTTTCAGGTGGTATTAGTGATGTTGAGATACTACAGTTACATCCTGAGATTAGTCAGGAGGACATAAACAGGGCTAGAAATAGCGACTAAATAAGAGTAGGTTAGTAAAACCCCCCTATTCAACTAACACAAGGAGATTGATGACATGGAATCAGAAAACACCATGGTTACTAACACTGAAGCAGACACTGGGACTGTTGAAAGTGGACCAAATGAAGCCCAGGTTAAGGATAGCAAAATGTTTACTCAAGAAGAACTTGATAACATTGTGCAAAAGAGACTCTCTCAAGCAACTAAGAAGTATCAGGACATTGATCTAAATGAATACAGTGAACTGAAACAACTTAAACAAGGTCTTGAGGAGGAGCAACTTATAAAAAGGCAGGAGTTTGATAAAGTCCTGCAAAAGACTAAGCAAGCAAGTGCTAAAGAAGTTAACCAATTAAGATCTGAACTTGAAAAAATTAAGATTGATGGTGCTTTAATTAGTGCTTCAAGTAGTGCAAAATGTGTAAATCCGGAACATGTTTCACAACTGCTCAAGTCTAATGTCAGAATGTCAGATGATGGTAGTGTCACTGTAGTTGATACAGAAGGCAATGCTAGATTTAATGAACAAGGTGACAGCATGACAGTTGATGCTCTTGTAGAAGAGTTTTTGACAAATAACTCTTATTTTAGAGTTGCAGGGCCAAGCGGTGCTGGCTCAGAATCAAATGTAGCACCAAGGTCAAACACAGAGTTTGACTTAAACAACTTAGACTTAACTAATCCTGAGCATAGAAAAATTTATGCTGACAAAAGAAGAAAGGGATTGGTTTAAATTAACTTAACCAAAGGGTAAAATATTATGGCTAATGAAAATTATATTTCCTCAATTAACTCCGATGGCTTAGTGCAACCAGCATTAGCCGCGGCTATCTATGAGGCAACAGAAGCATCCATGTTCTTGGGTGGTGAAATTATTCCTATTGTGCAAGCACCAAATGGTATTGCAAGGGTTCCAGAAATTGCAACAGGTGTAACTGTTGATCAGATTTCTTCAGAAACAAATGCTGACCTAGAGTCAGAACTAGTATCTGTAACAAAGAATGACATTGTTTGCGACTTATTCGCAGTAAGAAGTGTTGTTCGCGATTTGGGTGCAGTAGATCCAACAGCAATTGGTACAGCATTAGGTAAAGCAGTTGCAGAGAAGTTCGACACATCTGTATATGCCGCACTAGACAGTGCTGGTGATTCATCTTTCGATTCAGTTCCATTAACAGTGGATGATCTTATGGATGGCGCCGCTGTAATCAGAGGCAATGGCGAAATGGGTCAACTTTATGCAGTTTTCTCAACAGTCGAAGGTTACAACCTAATGAAGAACATTGGTACATCTGCTTATGCGGGTGGTGAATTCCAGTCACAAGCACTTCGCAGTGGCAACCTAGGTAACATTGGCGGAGTCCAGTGTTTCATGTCACATCACTTTAATGGAACTGCCACAACAGCTGGTTATATGTTCGGCGCAGATGCAATGAGAATTGCAATGCAACAGAATGTAACTGTTGAAGTTGCTCGAAGAGCGGCCGCTGTTGGTAATGATGTTGTTGCTTCGCTACATGCGAAAGCGGCCCTATTAGATGCAAACAGAGCAATTAGATTTGTAAATGTCTAATAGACTACTAGGAAGAGGGCTTATGTCCTCTTCCAATAAACTGGAGGAATACAATGGCATTTGCTATTAATGAAAATTTACATGAATATGTTCCTGAAGTGTTTGAACAGGGAGTTGATGATTGGGCACCTGAATTGGCTAAGGCTGAAACAGATGTAACCAATCAAATTAGAATGACCTGGTGGAACAAGTATGAGGATCCTTCAAAGTTTGATAAAACAAAACTAACAGAGGCTCAATGGACTAAAGCAACAGTCTATAAAGCATTATATTCATACATCTTACCTAAACTATCTACTTTCAGACCTGAAGGTGATCCTTTTTATAATCAGTTAGAATTTTATAAAGAGAGATTTGCTGAAGAGTTTGCAATACAGTTTGGTGTAGGTGTTGATTATGATCACAACAATGATGGTAGTGTTACTGCTGAAGAAGTAGAAAGACTAGAATTGAATAGGTTGTATAGATAATGGCCAGAGAAGATATTGTTAGTGAGTTTGTTAAACAACTTAAAGCAATGAAAAGTGTTAAACTTGGAGTTGTTCAGAGAGATCCAATTATTATTTCTGAATTACCAAAAACAGGCTTTCCAGCAGTCTATGTTGAAACTGTAGATGAAGATAGAGAAAATCTAACTATGGGTGCAACTAGATTGTTGAGAAGTATTATGCAGATATCCTGTGTAATTGTTGTTGGAGGTAAGGAAAGAGATAGACAAAGGAACCTAGTAGTAGATAACATTGAGAAGCATATTGCACTTGATAAGACTCTAGGTGGTCATGCAAAGGATTGCAATTTGACAAGAATTGAACTAGTAGAATTGGGCGAAAGTGAGCCTTATGCTAGTTGTAGGGCAATATTCAATGTTGAATATTGTTTTAAAATTTAAATTTTAGAAGGGTAAAATATTATGGCATGCTATACCGGAACAACAGGCGCCATGGAGTTTGGGAGCAACACTGTTGCTGAACTTACTTCTTGGTCTGTAACACATACCCAGGAAGTTCTAGATAAAACTGTTATGGGCACATCATACCGCACATTCTGTAATGGATTGAAAGTATGGGAAGGCTCAGCAGAGATGATCTGGACTGCTAGCGGAGACAGTGCGGCTTCAGTTGATGAAGCATTCACAATCGGACAAGAGGCTTCTTGTGTCTTCTACTGGGACAATGATGCATCACCTGCAAAATTAACAGGCACAGGAATTGTGACTGCTATTGAGTATGGTTCATCAGTTGGTGAACTTGCGACAGCAAGTGTATCATTTCAAGGAACAGGCGGCTTAACCATCGATTCAGATGCGGCGGCTTAACAACTAAAGGATAGGGCAGTGGCAAACAAAGCGGATACTATAAGACAGTTGAAAGCAGAGATTGACACTGACCTATCTACTTTTGTGCAACAATACATTGTGCAATTAAAAGCAACCACCCCCATAAGAACTGGCAGAGCCAGGAATGGTTGGACAAGCACCTATAAAAAAGGCTCAGTTGGTGGAGGTAGGCCAGTGCCTATAGCCAAGAACAATGTTCCTTATATTGGGGTTTTAGATGAAGGCAGTAGTATACAAGCACCGCAAGGTATTGTTACACCTGCATTAAACAGAACAAGGAAAAAATAATTATGAAGAATCCAGTATTACAAAAGGCAAGCACTCATTTTAAAGAGCAACTTGCAGAAGGTTTGAAGTCAATTGAAGTTGAACAGTGGGACACTACTATTTGGTTCAAACCAGTAATGACACTCAAAGAACAAACAAAGATATTTGAATTACATAACAAGGGTCAACTAGTTGAAGCACTTGTGCAGACACTCATTGTAAGATCAAAGAATGAAGATGGCACACAAATGTTTTCACCTGGTGAAGCAGTATTCTTAATGAATGAAGTTGATCCAGAAGTTGTGACAAAGATTGTCTCAACAATGAATAAGGCAACTGAAAAGGCTGAAGATAGCCTGGGAAACTAACTGAGGACACAGACACTGTATTCCTGTTCAAGTTAGCAGAACAACTAGGTCAAACTGTGGAATGGGTAATGGAAAATGTGTCCACTCTGGAGTTAAAAGGCTGGGCTAAATATTATACATATGTAGCACAACAGCAAAGACAGGCTCAGATGTCTAGGGGGAAAAGAAGATAGATGGCAGATTATAATATTAACATTAGTGCCCAGGACAACACCCAAGGAGCATTTGGCAGTATTGGCGGTGGCCTAGATGGATTAATTGGCAAGGCTGGTGGTCTAAAAGTCGCATTTGCGGCGGCGGCCGGAGCATTTGCTATTGGCGCAACAATTGGAAAAATTAGTGAAGCCATAACTAGCATGGATGATCTTGCTAAATCAGCAAGGGCGGCTGGAGCGGCAAGTAGTGGAGAAGCATTTCAAGGCTTCCAAGTAATGAAGCAGGCTATGAATGAGGCTGGTGTTGATGCCGGCACATTTGATAGAGCCATGCTTAACATCTCACAAAGAATGCAAGAAGGTTCAGAGGGCGGTAAAGGCTTTGCTGAAATCTTTGACAAGTTAGGCACATCAGTTGTAGATGCAAATGGTGAACTAAACTCAAGTCCTGAAATCCTACAGGCAATGATCAATGCCTTAAATGATGGCACAATTAGTGCAGATGAATTTCAGAAAGTTGTTGGTGGTAGAGCGGGTCCTGTTATTAGACAACAGTTCGCAAGTATCAACACAGATGCTGAAGCACTAGCGGCAACACTAGCAGATGTTGAGGCAAACTCAAACATTGTTAGTTTGGAAGCCGCAGAAAATGCAGAAGTATTCAATGACAACATTGGTAGATTAAAAGAAGGCATGGGTCAGTTAATGACTGATGCCATTACACCATTGTTACCATTATTGGTTCAACTTACTGAAGATATAATGGAACACATGCCTGCTATCATTGATAAAGTTACAGGCGCATTAGAAAAATTACAACCTGTGTTTAACTTATTAGGCACCTTGCTTACAGAGTTAGTGTTTCCAATCCTTGACAAAGTTTTTGGTGTTTTAGGAACAATCGCGGAAGCAATTACACCACTTATTGAAACAGCAATCCCAGGATTGAAATCGGCATTTGATGGACTAGTTGGTATTGTTGAAAGCATTGTTGGTTTCTTCCAGGGTGTTGCAGATAGTTTGCAAAACATTTATGACAAAGCAATACAGTTAAAAGATAATGTTACTGGCACATTCAGCGGAATGGCTGACAGTGTTAAAGAAACAACAAAAGGCATGACAGACTCAGTTACAGGCTGGTTTGATGGCATGTATCAGAAAGTGGTTGGTGGATCCATTGTTCCTGACATGGTTAATGAAGTCATTGCAGAAATGATGAGAATGGAAAAGGGCATGGTTGAAACAACTCAATCAGCAACTACACAAGCCGCAGATGGAATACAAAATTTCAGTGACACACTTGTAAATGCTCTAAGTGATGGTAAGTTAGAACTTAATGAGTTTGAAGGCTTCTTTAGACAGACAATGACAAGTATTTTAACAGAAGCACTCAATGGCGGAAATGGCCTAAGCAATATATTTGGAAGCATCTTTGGTGGCGGAGGAGGCGGTGGCCTCTTTAGCGGACTAGGTGGTCTCTTTGGAGGCGGCGGAGGAGGAGGCGGCATCTTTAGCAGTATCTTCTCAGGCATTGGCTCTATATTTGGAGGCTTCTTTAGTCAAGGTGGATACCTAAGTTCAGGCAAAGTTGGTATTGTTGGTGAAAGCGGACCTGAACTTATAAGCGGTCCTGCTAACATTACACCAATGGATGAAGCAGGTGGCACAACACAAGTTGTATTCAACATCAATGCTATTGATACACAGACAGGAACACAGTTCCTATTAGACAACAAAAAACAAATTGAAGGCATCATACAGAATGCCTACACTAGAAGAGGAAGGCAGGGCATTTACTAATGGCAACAATATTAGACTTATTCACTCCAGGCAGTAATGCCGGAACAGACAATGTAAATCCAACTTATTATGCCGCATTAATGAATGCTACTGATATTGAATCAGGTAAAGAGTATGAAATTGCTGTAGCAGGCACAACTAACTTTACACTAATAGGTGCGGCAGACAGTAATGTGGGCACAGTATTTACAGCAAATAGCACAACACCTACAGGAACAGGCACAGTATACAAAACAGATACAGGAATGTATGGTAGGTTCAAAAATGTAAAAGATTCAAATGTTATAACTTATGGTAAGGGCAGTTATACTGGTTCAAACCCTAATGTATTCATGCAAAATGTAGCAAAATACACAAGGTATTATGGTGACAGTATTTCTTCTGAAGCAAGGCAAGCAAGTGTATATGACTTTGCTAATTTACCTTTGTTTAGTTTTAATAAATCAAGTTATAATATGGGTGTTGCTAATATTACAGCAACAACTAATTCTGGTGGTGAACCTATTGTTCAGTTTACAACAGATTCAGCACAGGCACATGTAGTAGATGGTGATCAAGTTGATTTTAGTGCTACTGATGGACTGGTTGACCACACAAGAACATATTATGTTGATAGTATAGACTCAAGCACATTTCAATTATATACAGATTCAGGAAGAACAATTCCTTATGCCGGTAATAATAACACATTAGATCACACTGATAATGTTAGATTCTTTGGTTCTACTATGGTTTTTAAACAAAACACAAATCCTTTAAGTGGTGATAACACACAAAGGACAATGAAGTTTTTTAATGCTGATGCTCCTAATTATGCTCTAGGTCAACCTAGTATATTTGACCTAAGTGTAGCACACCAGGGTACACTAAACACTAGGGTGAACAATTTATACCTAACTGCAAATCAAACTATGAACACAAATAATACTAGTATCACTCTTAATAAAAGAAGTGTGTATACAGATTCAAGTAGAAGCACACCGGCAACAATGACTGAAGAATATACTTCACAGATTACTGTTCAATATTCAGCAGGTGGCGGTGGAGCAACTAGTGGTACCTTTGCTACACAATGGTTTTTATCAGATGCAAATCCTCAATCTTTAAGCTATGCTGGTAATGTAACTAATAAATCAGCTCTTAGAACAGAACTAAAAAGGCAAATGGACACTTTTGGTGTTATTTTTTGTAGGATGCATGTATCAAACAATTCTGCTTCTTGGTCAAACTCACCTAATGTTAATGGTGGTATTGGTATTTCAAGTAATATAACAAGTAGTTTCTTTTTTGCCCGCTATGATGATTCAACTCAAGGACTATATCCAGGCGGTAGACTAGACACAACAAATGGTGGCATGACAAGTGGTCCTAATGCGGCAACAGATATAAATGACAGATATCATGTTAGTGGAGAAATTGCCGCAGGCCAAACAGTAGATATTACAGTTAGCATTATTGATTTGGCTGAATTGCCAAGCACAGGCACAACAGGAACACTAGCAATGACAACTACTTCAGCAAGTGTAGATGTAACTGGCTCTAGTATTGATTTTGGCAAAAGATTTGGTGGTAATCCTACTGTAAACAAGCATTTTATTAGTAGTGGCACAATGATACATCATGGCAATCAAAAGTATCAATATCAAGATACATCAAATGCTACACAGAATGCGGCTGTATTTACAGGCAAGTATTACAAATCAAATACAGCAGGTGACAGTATGACAAGTGCTGAAAATCCTAGTGGTAGTATTCTGACTGTAGACAGTAGTGGTTATCTGACAGGTGTTAGTTTTTCAGGTGTTGCTTATACAAATAACAATGGTGGTATCTGGGATGATGCTGATGAAATACACATTAACATAGGTCCTAAACCAGATGAATATGCGGCAAGAACATTAACAACAGCAGAACTTGAAGATGTATTTGATACACAGGACTACTGGGCAAGTGGTGCTTATAATCAGAATAAAGAATGGCCAAGAAATGTTACACCAAGTAGTGCCACAATTACACAGAATCATCCAAGCACATCAAATATTTCACAAAATGGCACAAAGTTTGTAAGATCATCAGGATTTACAAAGTGGCAATTAGAACTAACATATCCGCCAATGACTGCTGAAGATTTTAGTGAATTTCAGGCTGTAGCAAATGCTGTTCAAGGACAAAATATACCTTTTATTTTTATTAACAGAAATCAATATAACAACCCAATTATATTTGATAGCGGGTATACTAACACACAAAATGTTACAACACTAAAACAAGTTATAAAACCTAGTATAGGTGATAGCTTACATACTGTGGGTGGTTTTTATAGTGATCAAACAAAAGCATTCAACAAAGGTGAAGTAGTAATTTTTAAGCAAAGTAATAATGCTTCATATCATGTAGTTGTAGCAGAAGTAGATTCTAACATTTATGGAGAAGCTAAGATTAGATTGGCATATCCAACAAGCACAGTAGATAGTGGTGGTATTAGTTTGTTTAAAAATCCTTTCAACATTATATGTACACTATCTGAAGATAGTTTTGAATATCAGATATCAACAGAAGGTTACTACTATCTTACTTGTAAATTAGACTTTGATGAGAGCAAGTAAATGACAACACTTTCACAAATAAAAGCAAGAACAAATACAGCATACTATGAACTTGTAAAGATTCAAACAAGCACAGAATATAGAATTACAAATGCTCCTTTCAAAATTACATACAACAGTCAATTATATGATAATGTAGGTGCTCTTCTAAGCATTGATGAATTAGAAAACAATATGAACTTTGAAGTGCCTAAAATTACACTTCAAGTAAATGGCCTTGTTGAATTTACAGAAGGTGAATTTTTTATTGAAACAATGCTAGGGTTAGACTATGTAGATAGACCTGTAACAATTTTTAGAAGTTATTTTGATCAGGGCACACAGATAGGCACAATAGAAGTATTCAAAGGCAACATTGAAACAGCACAACTTAATTATGATCCTAGTGGCGGCTGTTCAGTAGGTATTGAAATAGCAAGTCATTGGTCAACATGGGACAAAACAAATGGAAGATTTACAAATAAAAACAGTCAACAATTCTATCATGCTACAGACACTGGGCTTAACAACTGTGAAGAAGTTCAGAAAGAAATCATATGGAAAGCCTAAAGTTAGCACATTTTATCAGTGAATACAGACACAAACCTTTTGTTTATGGTGATTATGATTGTAATATTTTTACAAGTGAATGGGTTGATAGGGTAAAGGATACAGACATAACAAGTGGTATCAGAGGACAATATAGTAGTGTAAGAGAAATGTTAAGATTCGCAAAAGTTAAAAAAATTAAGAAAGAATTAGAAAAAGCAGGTTATAATCCTGTTGATGATACACCTACAACAGGTGATATACTAATTCGCAAAGACAGATCAGGTTTTTACCACAGTGCTATTGTAATGCATGGGTTTGCTTACACAATGGACCAGGAGTGTGGACTAGCAAAAGCAGATCTAAATAGTATTATGCTACCTGGCACAGAGATCTGGAGGACTGTCTAATGGGAACTTTTATTCCTGTTCTAGCACCAATTTTTAAGAAAATATTAATTAACTTTATTGTTAGTGCGATTACAAGCAAAGTATTTGGCAAGAAAAAAGGCGCAGGCAGAGGTGCTGGCGCACAAACTTCTAGTCAGATAATGATTAACAAATCAGGCAACAATGATCCTATCCCAGTAGTCTATGGAAGACAGAGATTAGGAGGCACCAGGGCTTTTATTAACACAACTAATGGAAGCGGTGGTTCAGGCACAAATACACTTAACCAAGCCTTAATTTTATGTGAAGGTGAAGTAGGCGCTCCTTTGAAAGTATTTTTCGGTGACACACTAGTCTGGCATGCACAGTCAGATGGTGGTTCCGGCACTAGTTCAACAGTAGGAACAGATGGCTATAGTCTAGCAAACTTTGAAACTTCAAAGTTTGGCAGTATATACATGGCTTTCTATCCAGGAACTACAACACAAACTGTAGATCCTACATTGCAATCAAGTATTGGTTCAGGAACCTGGGATAGCAATAGAAAATTGTTAGGCTTAGCATATATGGCACTGAAACTACCGCAGGATGATGACTACAATGGTGCGGCGCCTGAAATACTTGTTGAATTTGCAGGTAAGAAGATTAGACCTGCTACAAATCCTGTAGGATCAGCAACTGCCGCAGTAGATCAAAACCCAGCAGATGTGCTATTAGACATGATGACTAGCACAATATATGGCAAGGGTATACCTGATGCTGACATTGATCTAGCAAGTTTTGCAAGTGCTAGAACATACATGGCAAGCAGATTTAAAATTAATGGTTTCTTAGATACAGGTGCTAGATTGTTTGATAATGTTGAAGAGATCCTATCAGCATGTAATGGTATTCTTACCTATACAAATGGCAAGTATAAACTAAGAGCTAGACAACAAAATGAATCATCCACATTTAGTTTCTCAGAAGAAAATATTATAGGTGCTTTCGATATAGGTGTTACACCTAAGAGTGCTAAGTTCAACAAAGTAGAACTAACATTCAATAACATAGCAACAAACTTCAATGATGACCTTAAGGTTGTTAGTAATGCTACATTTAAGACAGAAGACAATGGCACAGAGCTACTAGCAAAATTAGACACTACACTTGTTAGTGATACTACAATAGCAGGCAACCTAGCAACATGGACAATGAACAATAGCCGCAATCAGACAACTATAAGTTTTGAAGCCGCACATACAGCAATTGATGTAGAAGCAGGCGATGTTATTGATATTACACATCCTGTTGTAGGCTATACTGCTAAGAAGTTTAGAGTTCAGGAGATTGTGCTTACAGCAGAAAATACCATCAAGATTCTTGCCCAAGAATATACAAGTAGCATACAGATATAACACACAACATATAGTTCAATGGTGAGCATCTATGGAGGTCTAAGGACTACATAATGTGCCTAAAAATTTAATGTGTATCCACACTAAGGAAAGACAGCAAATGACTCATAATACTAGACCCAAGGGTCATATAGCAAAAAAGATTAATGGTTCAAAAAGAATAAGAAGTGAAAGAGCACTTGAGCAGTTTTTAAGGAGTGCTTTAAAACACATAGGGTATGAAGTAAAACATTTCAAATACTATGCAGTAATAGATCAGGACACAAGTTACAAGGACCTAGAGTTCCCAAGTTGGAGCCATATTGTATTCATAAGATGGAATCATCAAATAATAATTTGTTCTGATAGCACAATGGGTCTTAAAAAATTCTTTAAAGAAAATGACATTGTGCCCAAGTTTGAATTTATACAACCTACCCGCAGTTTATCCAAAGTCCACAAGTTAGGAACATACAGACAGTTCTCAAACTGGAGTCTTGAGAATAGTGCAAAGGGTGATATAACAAAAGCGGCTACTAACAGCACATCATATGATCCACTGCTAAATTATGCACAGGATTTTCTCAAGAAACACAACATATCTTTCAGTGATAAATAATATTGAGGGACAACAAATCTCATGTTAGAACTTCTTTTACAGCCATTTTAGAAGTTCTCCTTTACTGAGTGTTCATTATATGACTCCAATCAAACTATCGAACATTTATCTTACTCTGTTGTCCCTCAAATTTTCTTTATAGGTTAAAGAGTAACCCTATACTAGGTCATTAAACCTCACCTAGTATAGGGTTTTTTATTGACATTTACCCAATATAGTGTATAATAAGAGTATACAGGAATGCCCTTTCTATGGCTGTTATAGGGTGTTTTTGTAAGCAGTAAGATAATTACAAGAGAGATAGTAAAGGAGATTATAACATGAACACACATCTTGAAAACATGTGCGACTATTATGCAAAGCATGGTAAGCACAACAACTCACAAATACAGCAAGCAAGAGATTTAGGCATTGACCTATATGCACTTGTGGCTGATCTACATAACTGGCGGCA